>Ga0102590_1000892_pt1 | contig 54057 bp, 42 predicted proteins | sample AraplaMF_Col_mMF_FD_76859 | JGI IMG/M metagenome (GOLD analysis project Ga0102590, IMG submission 76859) | Arabidopsis root microbial communities from the University of North Carolina, USA - plate scrape MF_Col_mMF | ecosystem: Host-associated > Plants > Roots > Endosphere | place: USA...
CCTGCTTCCTGCTGTTTAAGGATGGAGATGATCTGGGTTTCTGTGAATCGTACTTTTTTCATAATTGCGCCATTTAAGTTAGAGATTTTTCTCTAACCCTACTGGACCAATTTTGGGGAACCTTACAGGGGCAAGAATTGTTGTATTTCCTTTTGCATGACCTTCTAGATTTTATTAAGAATCCAAAAGTCGTGTAACATGGAAGCGATTTGTTACACCATGATGTTAGGTAACAATTTTTTTTTCCGGTAGATTAGCTCAGGGAGGTACTTTATTAAATTCAAGTGACAGAATTGATGTAATTCAATAGCTAGAAAACAGAAAATTATCATTTAAGATTTGCCACAAAATAAAACACAGTGATTTTTGGATAGTGACGGACGCAAGGTTGTGACTTGTTTATTCCCATAGGTAGATGCAGGACTCTGTCACTCCCAAAATGTCGGCGACGTCCTTCTCCGTATTCTCTCTCCAAGGTTATTGGGCCGTTGTATAAACTTATGGATGCAAGGGCAGTACTTTCCGTTTTTCTTTGTAACGCTTATTAAAACTCTGAAAAAAGCAGTATGGCTGTACCAGATCTCTTTAAATTGTTTTAAAAATACAAGTACGGAAAGCCGGCAAAAAGAGATTTTTCCTCAGCGGGAAGAAATTTTAAATAATATCGCTATAATGCGATTATGGATAGTCTACAGTCGACAGTGGTAGATAAGTATGGAATTTATTTGGGAAAAAGTAAACCATGAAGGCTGCTTTCTATAAAGTAGCCTTCAATTTTCTAAATACTTATAATGATTACCCGAAGATTGTTGAATTTGATTTCGTTCTAACCAGTCTTGTCTTCCCGAAGCCTTTGATTTTTCTTGCATAAAGAACGAATATTTATAGTATTTTTAGATACTTGTTCCTCAATTAGTTGAACCCCTAAACACATTATCCCATGTGGAATGATAAAGAAACCAATATTGATTTGCTTGGTCATGAGAAAATCGCTCAAACCGTTATTGAAATTATAGGCGACAACCACCTGCGGCCCCTTACAATAGGTATTTATGGAGACTGGGGAGTGGGTAAATCATCGATTCTCTCCATACTTCAATCCAAAGTAAAAGCAGAAAAGGACGGCAAAGTATCCAACAGTCATTGTATTATGTTTAATGGATGGCTTTTTCAAGGATATGAGGATGCTAAATCTGCTTTAATGGAAACCGTTGTATCCGAGCTGGCGTCATTGCAGCGAACGGACAAAAAGATTCAGAAACTCGCAAAATCCTTACTTGGCCGGATAAACTGGTTGAAAGTCGCTAAGTTCACTGCTGGAGCAGTATTGACAGGTCTAACCGGACTTCCGGTGGCTGGCATTATGGGAGAAGCGATAGCCCGCACTAAAAAGATGATGGAGACCACCGATGAAGACTCCATGATAAAAGACCAGGAAGAAGGGGACGAAACCGTCACCAGCCAAATTAATGCCTTCCGAAAGGAATTTAAAGAATTAATTGAGGCTTCTACAGTCGATCATATTATCGTACTGGTAGATGATCTTGACCGTTGTCTGCCGAAATCAGTTATTGAAATATTAGAAGCGATCAGGTTGTTCCTGTTTGTGGAGGGAACCACGTTTGTAATCTCCGCTGACGAAAAGATGATCGAATATGCGGTGCGGGAACATTTTCCTAACCTTCCTGCCAGTTACACAGAATACACCAAGAATTACCTGGAAAAGCTCATTCAAATCCCTATCCGCATACCAACGCTCACCAAGTTGCAAACGGGTAATTATATCAAGCTGTTAATGCTGCAGCATCACCTCAAAAATGATTACGAGCAGTTACAAACTGTCTATGAGGTGTATAACCAAAAGAAAAAACGTCCATACGACCCTGTTGAACTAAGCTACGAGCTGGTCACCGAAGCCATTACTTCAACCACGGCCGACTTGAAGGAAACATTATTTGTGGCAGGGCAACTGACCCCGACCCTTTCAGCAGGCCTTAAAGGGAACCCACGCAACATAAAAAGGTTTCTAAATACGCTCTTTCTGAGAATGCGTATATCCAGGATTTATGGCCTGGATGACATTGTACAACTAAATGCGCTCGCAAAGCTCATGTTGTTGGAAAGGTTTCAAACCGACTATTTTAACAAGATTATAGACGAAGTTACATCATCCGCCGAGGGAAAGTCTCAAACTATAAAAGGTTCAGAAACTCGATCTACCGGAGAACAGGATGAACTGCAACTCACCGTACAATCGGCAGCCGAAGAAAATGTTAAAAACCTAGCGTTTAAAGAATGGGTTATTATTGATCCCTTATTGGGTAACATTGACCTACGTCCATATATTTTTATCTCTAAAGAAAAGGCAATTGGATTTGATGCAGATGGGATTTTTCCTGACAATCTTGTTGCACTCCTAGGCCAACTTAGCAGTAACTCTGATATGGCGCTCAATAAAGCAGAAAGAGACCTTGCCAATATACACCCAAAAGATAGAACCTTACTTTTCGAAAAGCTGGAAGCCGATAGCAGATCAATAAGTGACCTAAAAAATATTCCTCCACCATTTAAGGGATTGCTCCGCATCATTGCTGTTGAACCATCGTTGGAGGGAAGATTGGTGGCTTTACTTGAGTCTTATCCCACACAAGAGTTAGGACCATGGGCCATCGCTCAATTAAGCAATCTTAAAACAGACGATGCGAAGGCCAGTTTTAAAAATCTACGCGAACAGTGGGCTACACAAGTTGAGAATAAAACACTTGCGAAAATCGCAAAATCAAAACTGTAATCAACATGGGAACATCTGCATCGGGCAGCGGAGCCAATGGCTCTAATCCATTGATACCCTCTTGGATAGACGACCCTGAAGGGCTAGCACCAGCGCTGTTGCCACAACCTGAGGCGCCAATACCAAACCTGCCACGGCCAGACCAGCCACCACCCAATAATCATAATGACGGTATCGGGGATACTGGCAACGCCGGAAATGAGGATCAGGACAATGCGGACAACAATACAGATGGAGCCAGTTATAATTTCGGGCGTCCAATGGTACCGCAAGATAAAGCTGACGGAACGGAGGCTGCAAGGCGTTACACAGGCCCACGAAGGGAATTTAACAATTATATACGCAGTAAGGGTAATAACAGTCAGGCGCTGAAGAATGCATTAAAAGGATACAGCAGAAACGCCGCTGGCGGTACTGGCCAGTTGGCTCAAAGAATGCGACCTTCTGCATCCAGAGTGGCAAGGTTCCATGACGTAATCAATACAGTAAGGGAACAAGGCGCTCAGCAGGTCCTGAGGCAGTTTAATTTAGACAGCTATCAAGACAAACCGTTACTGGATATACTTTCCGCGCTGAGTGATGTAATTTTTGCTGACACGGGGAGAATTTATGAGGACACCCAAGACGATAGCATTACGAAACAGGCTTATGCAAATACGGTAGAGCGAATATGTGAAACTGATGGAATTGATTTCGATAGCCTAGCTACTGAACAGGTTGAAGCGATGGTAGCTATTTTCATTGAGGAAACCATAGCTCAACGTGTCATCAATGATATAGGTAATAACATGACACAAAATATGACCGATATGGCCGAGCTGGTGGAAATGGAGGAAAATATCTATCAAATAGTGAATGGACTCGTGCGAACTAAGATAATGCCGGAGATTATTGCTACACAGCGTGGAGATCGCCAAAACCTTGAGGCAAAAATTGAAAACATATACCGGATTGCATTTGATGCAATGGCGGGGCAAAACGAATAATATGGGAAAACTTGCATTAGTAGCGCTTGTGGGACAAGCTGATACGGGAATCCAATTGGACAACAACAATTATGAAAAGGTAGCAAGCCTTTCGTTTTTTAAGCACACGAACGTAAAAGATGTAAGCTTGCATAAGTTCCTCTTTGCGATTAAACAACTTAAATTGGAACCGTCCGAACTTGCTATGGACCTCCTGATAATTGCTTGCACTGTGTATGCCGCAGATACAAGGATCAATAGGAAAACGTATGCGGAAGACTCGTGGACGAGATTGATAGACCTGTTTATTCCTGTAAGTGACCCGGCTTTCTGGCAAAATCAAAGGGCCTTGCTTCAAAGAATTTTTCGTTTTCTTACTGGCGATATCTGGGATGTTAATTTTCGTGAACGAAGTGACACTAGCCTTCAACTTTCACCGAAGGGTAACAGACGAAGTTACCAAATGCCCTACCAAACGAACACCGTTTGTCTTTTCTCCGGGGGAATGGATAGCTTGATCGGCGCAGTTGATCTTCTTGATCATGGTATCCGTCCGTTGTTATTGGGCCATTCAAAGAGCAGCGATGTAACGCCGTACCAAAAAAGTTGTTACACAGCATTAGCAAATCACTACCGTCAATTGCCACTTGCCAGAATACATGCCTTTGTGCGCATTCCAAAGGAGAACTTGTTTAGCAGCAAGGACACCGCTGAGAGAGGCAGATCTTTCTTGTTTCTAACTTTGGGGGCAATTTGTGCTTCTTCTTTAGATGCACAGTCAGAACTTATCATACCCGAGAATGGTATGATCAGCCTTAATATCCCGTTGACCCCACTGCGTGTCGGCTCACACAGTACCAGAACCACGCATCCGCATTACCTTGGCATGATGCAGGAGTTGTTTACTAATATGGGAGGCGGCGTAACAATCCGGAATCCGTATCAGTTTAAGACAAAGGGGGAAATGCTCAAAGACTGTGGAAATAAACAGTTGATTGCTCAAACCGATTCAATGTCATGCAGTCACCCATCTGGTAGATTTAAAGGACAGGGTAATGGACATTGCGGTTATTGTGTACCTTGCATTATAAGGCAAGCCGCCTTTAAAATTGCTGGTGTGTCTGAACGGTTTACGTATCGAAAAAATATCTTCGAACCGCCGGGCATGAATATAAGAAGAGCCGAAGGAACGGACATACTGGCATTTAAGTACCAGATCGAAAAGATTCGACAGAAACCCGGCTTTCTAACAGCAGCCATTCGTAGTACAGGACCATTAGGAGAGGACGTTAGTGCATACTTGGATGTTTACCGGAGAGCGCTGGATGAAGTGGAGGATTTACTCGATCCAATAGTTTTGATATGAGCTTACTAGTAGATACACACTGTCACCTGGACTTGTTTAAAGATATTCAGAAAAATAAATATGCAGAGGACCAATTTGCTATTAAAACCATTACTGTAACCAATGCCCCATCGTTTTTTAAGCCCAATACGCAACTTTTTAAAGATTGCAAGAACATTCGTGTTGGTCTGGGTATACACCCACAACTGGTCGATCAGTATAAGGGGGAGCTTCTATTATTTGATCAGCTAATGCGAGACACCCGATATATAGGAGAAATTGGCTTGGACGGATCTGCTAATTTAAAGAATACTTATCCATTACAAAAGGAGGTAATAGAAAAAATATTGCGGGCCGTAACGCGTGAAAGCAATAAAATTCTTACTGTTCATAGCAGGAATGCTGCTGCTGAAACTATAGATATTATCCATCGCCACCTCAGGGGGTCGAACAACAAAGTAATTCTTCACTGGTATTCAGGAAGTATTCCTGATCTTAAAGACGCAGCATTAAAAGGATTTTACTTTTCCATCAATCATAAAATGATAAACACTGATAAAGGAAAGGAGATAATAAAACATATACCCATTGATAGACTGCTCACGGAAACAGATGCCCCCTTCACCTTCGCCGGTGCCATCAATAACAGAATCAATAGCCTTACTAAAACAATCGAAGGGATCGCGTTAATCAAAGGCAAGCTGGGAGAGCAAATGCGACAAATAGTTTTCGACAATTTCAGGTATTTGTTAGATGGTTGAACATTAGGAGAACAGAAAAAATTTACATTCCGGTTCAAACAAAATGACAACCAGACCTTATATTACTTAAAATATAGAATTCTAGAACATGGATAATAGCTTATTACACCTCATCGATTCCGCATTTAAAGACGTCGAATCTATTTGTCGCCGCGAAATATCGAAATACTTTGACAGTTTAGACTACCAGGAGAAGCGAGAGTACAATATAGTGCCGTTTCAGCCTGTGGTACCAGGCAGCGATGAAGAAGTAGAGGAACACATAATGTCACACATTAATATATATGCCGATGAAACAGAGGAAAACGCGGACGATCTTAAAAATGAGTTGGTGGAATATTGCGAACGTATAAAACTTTCCGTCGATAGCAGCTTACCACTTAAAGGCTTTAAAGCTGCTATGCGCACCGCTCTACTCCAACTCTCTAAACAAGAACTGTTGGACGTGGGAATATTTGGCTATTCGATAAGTGAGCAGGAAGCATTAAAAAACAAGGAAAACATAATATCCGAGTTTTTAATATCGATACGCGAAGCGGCCTTTGAGCAGATACTAATTGAACTTGGCAAATTTGATCCGGCAGCTTCGCCCTGGAACCACCACGCAATATCAGGCAAATTTCCAGAATTAGTTGGTTTGGTCAAAGAACACTTTGCCCGCCGCCATCATTTGAATTAACAATTGAAGATTGTATTCTTATTATGTGATGGGTCTCAATTTCCGTCAGACCGCGCGACAACAGTAGAAAACATCACGCCTCCTTAACATACTCTTTTAATATTTCAGCTATTTCCTTCAAATGCATCTCGAATTCATTAATACACCGCATACAAGCAATTTTGCTGTCCTCTGTTGATCTCGGAAAAATCCGCATATTAAAGGAGAGGGGATTGCAAAGAATTGATATATCTATCATACTATCACATCTTATCGTAAAAAAGTCAAACAACAAAGCTGGCATTTCAGTTGTATGAGAATGCAAGGTCTCTTTACCCTGCAGATAGTCAAATCCATGCTCCCTTTCGTGTGCAAATTTGTAAGATAAAAGCTTACCCGCAGTATCAACATCAATTTGTTCTTTCAAGGGAATTTCCTTATATAGCCAGAAACCATTACGAACTAAATCGATAGGCAAGGCCGCGTTACTCAGTTCTGTTACGGTTATTTCATCGACTGGTGGTATATCCTTTGATAAGCTGTCCAAAATTATCCGTTTGTCCTCTTCTCTAACCGTTAACACCTGAATGCCCAATACCTTTAGCTTATCATGAATTAATTTAGCCTTCTTTTCAGGATATTCTTTGGGATAGCCCCATATTAGGGATGTATGGTTTTGAGTAATGGCAGTCCAGGAAGGATCCAAAATCCGTCGTATCCTCATAGCCTGTGAACCGTCGATATTCTCAGCCGCTCGGAATTCGTAGTTCCTCATCTGGTCTAATTGTCCCATCTGTAGCCGTTGATGCCTATATACTGCGTAAGGATCAAGTGTCTGCTCAAATAGCTGAACTATTTGAATGCCAGTTTCTTCATGAATAAAAATTGCTTCCTCATTGTTATCATTGGGTACCAATTTAAAGTCTTCGCCTTTAAGGTCGGAATAGCTTAATTCCGCATACATACCATTTCCCGTTCTTACAAAGGTTCTGGGTGCATCCAACATTACTTGCCTCGGCTCGCCAATATTGTGTAAATATAAAAAGCTTTTACTGGGAGAAGCAATCAAATGCCACCACTCTTTATTAAAAGATGGAACAAGCAAATCGGAGAATAGAAACCTCAGTATGTTTTCCTTAACACTTTCAGGGGAATATTTACCCACTGACTTTGGCAATTGCACCTCGATCGCGATTGCTGGTAACGGCTGCATCCAAAACTCAGGATCGTCTTGAAAAGTATAGAGCTTTATCGGCATTTCCTCTGGTATAATGATCCATTTTCTGATTTTGACAACAATTTTTTCTGGAAGTTCTGCCTTGTACTCACCGGCCCTATCTGTCTTGGAGAAGACTGGATTTTGCAGCAATTTTGTAAAAACTGCTTCAAAGTGTTCGATATATTTCTCTTTGTTAAATGGAAGTTTGAGTAAATGTAGTTCAAAGTTGAAGTTGACCAATGCGTGAGCCTGGGCCATACCACTAAACCACTTATGTAAAATATCTGAATTGTTTTTTATTTTTTCCCATATTCTATAACCATTCCAATAATCGACCTGCAAAGAACCTGGTTCTCCAGGCCACCCCCTGAGATATTCTTTATCATGAATATAATTTTTTGCCTGTGGTGAAAGATCTCCATTTGTCACAAATATTGCTACCTGGCAATTTTTTCTCATGCACGCCACCGTCAGCCGATCTAATTCATCGCCGCTATATTTAGAAGAACTATCTTCCTTATGCTTGAGTTGCACAAGACATTTTTTTTCTTGTGGTGTTATCGTTACTATGTCTTGCTTTTCATCTCCAGGCCCATCGGTAATATCGCCCAGCGAATGTCCTTCTACCTTGGTTAATACATCTACAATAAACTCGGGAAATTCATTATAAGGTATTTGAGCCAGGTATTGATCAATCGCTTCCTTCGATGGTGTGGTTGTGATTAGATCAAGGTCGGGCGTTATTGCATAATAATGCTGATGGGTAATGCCTGAAAGAATGGAGCCGCTCATAATATAATCAAATTTGAATATTTAAATAATCGAGTAAAATCAACTTACTCTTCCTTACCCTGAATCCAATCCAAAATATCAGGGTTTTCACTAAGAAAGATATTTCCAAGAATAGAAAAATACCGATCCCCAGTAATTAAATTCTCGTCATGTAATTTTTCGTAAAATTTAATGTGGTCATCAATCATAACCTCAGTTCCGTCCAGTTTTGCAAAAGATGTAAATATTTCAAGTGCCCTTTCACTCCATGTGATATCCTCATCCATTACCACCGCCTCTGCAATCTGGATACAGAATTCTGCTACCTCCTTTGTAACATACTCAGATGGGACGCTCCAGTGGCAATCTCTATTTTATCCTCCAGGGCATCAACATAAAGGCTAAGCTGCTTAAGATTATCTAAAAAATTTGAAAGTTCCCCTTTCGAATTCGTTATCTTTTCCACATGTTCAACAGAATGTACTCGCAATGATTTTAAGAAAGGATAAATCCACACGAAGTTTTTTCTTATGACTGTTGACCTCTATCCATCCTTTATCAGTCTTACCGGCATCATAAAGTAATAACGCTTTAATCAACTCAATCTTACCCTTCTCTTCCACCGCCAACAACGAAAGCGTTATGCTCCTCGCATATCGCTCATTAGCGGTATATCAAGAAATTGAGAAAGTTCAAGTTTCATAGTTAAAATATTATCCAAGATGCGACAGAATAAATATAACGATTAGTGGCAACATAAGCTACAATCAGGAAAAAGAAGAATTCAAAGATTTTGCAAGAGGTTTTTTGACGAAACGATGTGGTTATTGCTAATCTAATAGAAAGGTTATGTTTTTATGCCGTCGATTCAAAGAAACAGGAAAATATTAGGTGCAACACATGCCCTTTGTAAGGCAAAGACGTTAACGATATGAAAATATTTTTCTGCTTGTGATGCGAATGCCCTCCATTTGTTAGGTGAAAACACCATTTTACTAGATTCATCTTGGGCTAGAGCATCCATAATCCTTGGACGGACTTAGATCTCATACCTTAAACGGTGTATGAATTTTAGATGTTAAATCCTATGTTGACAATAACACTTGCAACTTCAAGCGCAGTTTCCCTTGCGGTTTGTGGTTACCCTTCTCATAGTGATAAATGGTTGACTCATCCACTTCCAATCGGTTTGCCAATGCGTCCTGGCTTAAACCATTTATGAATCTGTACATTTTTATTTGTCCGCCTAATGTCTTGGTATCTATTTCAAAGGGAAAGTATTCCAAAAATTGGATGATCTTAGGGTAATAATTTGCTCCCGGCTGAGATCGGTTATTCTCCCGGAATGTGACACAATCCTCAATTACTCCTATTAAATGTGCAAGATCTTTTTGTAGCATTCCCTTTTCGAGCCTTCGGTTGCGAATTCTCTCTCCTAATGTCGTCGGAAGTTGCAAATACTTTTCCCCTAACGGCTTTGGTAACTTTCTGTCTAATCGGGAAATTGGCAACGCATCTATGTCTCCATATATATCGCAGTCGACATGAAACGTCTAAGCTCTTTTAAATAAAACGGAGAGACCTCCAAATAAAATTTATTTGGTGTTACCATTTTTTTACTTAAATTTATTAAAGCCGAATCCCCACCCGCTGCAAACAAGATAAGTCCTTTGTCGTTTGAATATTTTTAAGTGTATATATATTGCGTGCATTCACAACATCCAACTGGATCCAGTTGCCTTCAACCGAGGCTTTTGAACATTGGATTTTAACGGAATGCTATAAAACGCTCATTATTTTCTGAATCTAGTATTAGCCTATGTCTAACGAGTAAACAAGAAATTGTGCCCCTCGCTAACAGAAGATTCGTTGGACCCCAGAAGACGCTGAACAGTGAATTGTCCGACTGTTTAGTTATAGGACATCTGCTTAAATAACGTATAAAAACTACAATGATTTATTACGAGCGTTAGCTCGCGTTTAAATTACCCTTCCATATAGCAAAAAAATAACGTAATGAGTTTAAGACCCCATGTAAAAAATGACGATGACTATTTAAGCAAATTAATAAAATACATTCCAGCAGAAGTCCAGGCATTTTATGTTTTCGTTTCTGGTCTAATTAGTTCTGCTCCAGAAGATGAACAATTTGGATATTTCAAATTTACTTTTATTGCATTGATAATAATTACCCCTCTTTGGATATTTCTAGCGATTTCGTCTGGAACTAACCCCAAACCGCCGCAAGGTCTCCGAATTTATCAATCTATAGTAGCTCTCTTCGCAATAATAATTTGGATTTACAATATTAACATACACTGGCTGGTTGAATTATTTGCCAAAAGAATACCAGATAGTCCTGTATTTGCCTCTATATTACTTGCCGTATTTACATTGTTGGTGCCAATACTCGAAAAGGTCTTTTTAAAACCATTTTCCCTTAAACGAAGTTCGCCATCCAAATAAATATAATAGAAATGCCAATAACGAAAACCGTCTATAAAGACAGATACCCGGAGCTAGTAGATTTTGAAATCATTGAAGACAGCGGATCTAGCATAGATTTAACAATGAATGCAGGTGCTGCAACACTTATTATAAGTTCGACTAGTTTTTTCAAGGAATTCATAGAGACGGACAGTCCTGTTTTCCTAAAAAAAGATAAATACTCTATGAGGGTTGGAAGAACATCAGCGGTTACAGACCCGGCAAATCCACCATCAGTCACCATAATATTTTAAATTATTTTTATGATCCAAAATGTCAATCCCAATGCAGAATTTCTAAAAGGTTATTTAAATTTACAAATACCGGCCGATTCTAGTCAAGGTCCTGCAATCTTCGAATTTGAACGTTTCAGGGATCTCAAAGTCGACTGGCACAAAATCACGTCTCAACCAAAGGACGTAGACACCATTCCAGATCCCATTGATGATATTAAAGATTATTTTGAAAAATCATGGAGATCTGCGATCTCCGAGGAACAAGCCAAAATCTTGTTGGATCCTGCTCAACCTTTTCTGAATCTAAAAAAAAGTACATCTAATCCGCCTCCTGACCCCCTTCCACCTTTTTTCTGGCAGGTTTCCAACGTCTATCTAAACGGTAATGATGGTGTACAACAATTAGATTGCATTTGCCTGATCCATAAACAATCCAATCGTCTTTATGTATTAGTTGACAAAAACTTCAATGCAGCCACTGAAAAGATTTTAGGTTGGGATGTGAGCCTACCTTCAAATAAACAAGCTTGGGAATCCTTTGACATAAAAGGTTTTTCAATCAGTTTGGTTCAAGCTTATGAGCAAGCAGCTCATGCTAAAGAGTTCGCAACTACTACCACTTTTATAAAAAGAGAAGCCATTCTTTTTAAAGAGGAATACGAAAGATTAAATGCACAAAAGGCCTTTATTGACTTATTCAACACAAATTCCGACAAATTTTTAGAAACTTTATTTAGGCCAGAGGGGCCCACATTTCAGAAATTTTGGGATGACGAAGAAGAACTTAACAAAACTGCAGACACCTATTCAAACCTCAAAACTAAACGGTTTACAGTAGAGCAAAACATGCGTCAACTTGCAGCTAAAGTTAAGCAATATGGATATTATTTAGCGCTTATAGATGAAACAGTACCAGGGGCCGGATCTCCTATCAATTTGACGGCCGGAAAAATATATCAGATAAAACAAGATACATATCTCAGACGAGATGTCATTCGTCGTCAACAATGGAAAAAAATTAAAGATGGGAAAAATGAGTATTGGGTAAAAGTTTGGGTAGAGGACCCTATCTGGATACCAGCCACATTCCAAAATTATGTCGAGGTCGATTTACTTAAAGATCCCGTTTCAACAGCAATAGCGGCCTTAACAAATTACAAAGTATATTTTGCAGATTTAAGAAACGGAGGGTATTTTACAGAAGAGGATATTCCACTATCAAATATCTTGAAACAATGTGAATATGATGAAGATTTCAGAAGGAAGTGCGTCATAGTTGTACCTCAGTATGACTACATACTATCTAACAAGGCTTATTATGTGGGCGCATTCTTCTTTAAATTTCCTTTACCTGGAATAATACCTACTGCGTATCCCAAGGTTGGTCTAAGAGAAGAGTTGGCTTATAAATTAGCGTGGAAAGGAATTGAATTAGGGCAACTAATCAGCACTATAAATTTAGCACCAGGAGAAACAAGAACAATCACAGTGTCGTCAAAATTTAGCCAGACTACAGCCCAAACCGCATCGTTCAAGAGCGTCAATGATGTAAATACAAGCGAAAGTTTCGACTTATCCACAGAATTTCAAAAACAGGCAAGTCAAGAGTTTAATAGAAATGAAACCTTCCAGGCATCTGCTTCTGGAGGATTTGGCGTGGGACCTTTTAGCGCGAGCGCATCAGCATCTGGCAGCAAATCAACAAGCTTAAAAACGTTTTCAGCAGAGATGTCAAGAGTTGCCAAAAAATCTGCGCAAGCTATAAATCGCAAAGTATCACAGGAAATAACGTCTACAAATAGCACAACTACTCAAGTTTCGCAAGAAACAAATAAGTCAATTGTAATATCTAATATTAACAAAGGCGCTACACTAAATCTTCTATTTTATCAAGTTAACAATATTTATGAAGCCGCAACATATTTAACAGGTTTAGAAATTCTAATCTCATCAACAAAAGAACTCATTGCAGGAAGTGGCATTTATGAAACTCATAGTTATAAATCGAATGAACTGGCTAGGGCGGTTTTTGACAGATTACATCCAGATATTCTTCCCGGTAAAAATGATATAGTACCCTCCAACTGTCCTGATATTGACTGTAAAAACTCCGATGAACCTTTACCCGGTGAGGAAAAGTGGTGCTTTTATTGGAGATCGCTACAATGCCTGCTAATAAACGCGCTAAAAGACGAATATGAAGATAATGGTGGTGACGGAACGGCAGGGGTAATAAAAACTACTAACTCTCCAAAATTTCAAAAAATTACAAAAAAAATAATAGGGAAAGGCGATTTTAGAAAAGTCTATAACTTATCAAAAGAAATAACCGAGGATGAATTTATAAACGGCAAAAACCTATTTCAAATATTGGATACCAGTTTGAGTGTCTGTGATCATTTTAAAATCTTACAAACTGGTCTGGAGAATATACAAATTTTAGATGAAAAAGCAGTGACAAAATCTCACCTTTCAATTGCATCTGGAGGACTCTATGTGGACACAATCTTAGGACTTGTTCCAGCAACCGAACCTTATTCTGAAAAGATGCGAGATCTTGAAACGCTTCGAGTAAAAGCAGAAATAGATAGCGTTATGGTTAGCAATGACGAAATTCGAGCGAAAACAGATATACTACTCAAAGCAGAGACAATTATAAAGGAACTATTTATCGTAACGGATGGCGGAAAGTATTTAATATTATTGCAGCTCAATAAGGGAATTAGCGATATTGAAAAAACGCATTGGGAAGTTTATTTTGATAATTTAAGGGTTGATAACTGTGAAATTAATATTCCAGCGCCGGCCCCGGCAATAGCAATCACAATTATTTGGCCCGGAAAACCACCTGCGCAAGAAGAATTAAAAAACAATCTTTTTCTCAGGAATAATAAAACCAATCAAATCCTAAGAAAGTTTTAGAAATAATGATAAAGTATCTATGCCTTTTTTTTATCGGATTTGCTTTTACCAATTGTGCAACAATAGTAAAAGGTAAAAATAATGCAACCATTACCTTTGTACCTAATATTACGCCAGATCGAGTAATATTAATAAATGAACGTAGCGGTGTTGAGCAGCAAATTTTAGTAAAAGACACAATGATTGTAAATATTGATCGGAAATTCAGATTTTTTAAAAGAAGTAAGTATAGCATTACATTCTTCAAATCTGGATTTCCTGCAATAAAAATTAACTTAATTCCGAATGTCACTTTTTGGTATTGGCTAAATATTCCATTAGGTGGAGTTTGGATGGTTATGGTAGATCCATTTACTGGGGCTATGTATCAGTACAGACAAACTAAGTATACAATATCTTTTTAATTATTGCTTATGGCAACCAAATATCAAGATGTAAATATCTTGGAATATGCAGGCAACGTTCCAGAAAAAGATTATTCAGAGAGGGACGAGGTTGAATTTTTGAATTATGCTTATAAACACTTAAGAGAGTTTGAGGGGGAAATCCCTCATCTTTATTTGGACCCAAATGGTTATGTTACTATCGGGATAGGCCACCTTATTATATCAGCTCACGAAAGTACATCCTTGCCTTTCATTTACAAAGTCATCCCCGATCCTCCTCATGAGGTGCCACCTGAAGAAAAGGAAGAGGCCTGGCAGAAAGTTAAAGACCTTATGCCCACAATATTAAAAGACTTCCTAAACAAAATGAAGAAATTCCCGAGTGCAAATAATGCCATTTTCAAAGACGCCACTAATCTTAAACTTGACGAGAATGCTATAAGAAAAATATTTGATGATGATCTAGCCATTCGGCTAAGGGAAATACGAAATATATTTAAAAGGTATGACAAATATCCAGATCCTGCCAAATTAGGAATTATAGACTTGTATTACAATGTGCGAAATTTCTCGCAATTTGTAGTATTTAAAAAATGTGTTCTTAAAGAAGATTGGCATTGTGCAGGTGTAGAATCAAACCGAAAGGGTCCAAATAAAGAGCGGCTTGATAAAGCCAGAAATTTATTTGATGAAGCTGGCGAAATCAAAAGAAAATATGATCGCGATAATTACCGATTGGCACCAGATAATCAGAAAAGCATTTTGGCAGCGGAGAAAAGTTATGATGACGTGTGGCAATCATAGCCAATTTACTTTCATTGTTCAAGATCTTTAATTTCAGTACACATAGTGCCAACAACCTGTACCGACTGGTCTGTTTCCGAAATTTCAATGACTATACATTTAATATCTACTGGATTCAGACCAGAAGGATCAAGTTTTGCAGTTTTAATCTTATATCTGGCAAAATAATTGTGAGTTTGAAACCTAGGCTCGGCGCGTAAAATACCTAGTATATTTCTTTGATGATCTGGATTAATAATAGTTTTAACCCAGTTTAAAAGTAATTCTTCAGTATTCATATATTTCCGCTTTTAAATAAGTGCTAATTTCTCGGTTGTATACGTTGTTAAGGAAAGTTACATAAAAATAAACAAAGTTTCCACCAAAGAAGTGTAGCATAAAAACATCGCATGTCAGCGACATCTTGTATATAGGGTAATTGAAATTTAACTTTCCATTTGTTTTGACATTGACGTATTTGTGAACCATTCGAATAAAGAGCAGAGGGTTAAAGTATTGGGCCTCACCATGGCGTAATCGATTGTAGGTGCTATTGATTAGTTTAATACCTCAGCAATAGCGCAATGACCGAATAGCAACTGAGTTCTACTTACCGCTTTATTATATATACATAAATACCACTTTAGCCGAGGCTGCCATGTTATGATTGTGAGCCAACCCTAAGGTTATACAATTTCTGGAATACTTCTCCTTCGAAAAATCTTTGTGCCGCAAATTAAACACATTATCTTCTTAACATGTTTAATAATGGGGTGTGAATACGCTGTTGGTGGAATGCCGTCATTTGTTAGATAAGGTACTAGATAAGGAGCTGCCCTTTGTCCTATTTATTTTCATTCCTTAGCATATGTATCTTAAATGTCAAAGCCAATTGTTGATAATAACGCTTGTAACTTCAATCGCAGCTTTCCATTCGGTTTATGACTCCCCTTTTCGTAGTGATAAATGGTTGATTCGTCCACTTCCAGTAGATTTGCTAGTGCTTCCTGGCTTAAACCATTTACGAATCTGTACATTTTTATTCGCCCCGCTAAAGTTTTCGTGTCAATTTGGAAGGGAAAGTATTCCAAAAATTGAATTATTTTGGGATAATAGTTAACTCCCGGCTGAGATCGATTATTTTCCCAAAATGTGACACAGTCCTGGCTTACCCCTATTAAACGTGCAAGATCTTTCTGTAGCATTTCCTTTTCAAGCCTCCGATTCCGAATCTTCTCTCCTAATGTCGTTGGATTTTGCAAATACTTCTTACCCAACGGCTTTACCAGCTTTGTTTCTAACCGGGAAATTGGCAACGCATCAATGCCCCTGCGGGTATTACAACCACCCGGAAAGGGACTGTACCTGCGCTCCCGGCATTGTGCAAAAATACCTGAACCGTGTATCCGGCCCTTTGCTGGACAGGATCGATATGCATGTAGAGGTTACGCCGGTGCCTTTTGCTTCGCTTAACGCCACAGAAACAGCAGAAACCAGTGAGTATATCAGGCAGCGGGTAGTGCTGGCACGGGAGGTACAAACCGAACGTTTTAAACCACACCCCGGCATATACTGTAATGCACAGATCAGCAGCAGCCTGCTGAAACGCTTATGTTACCTGGAATACGAAAGCGCTAACCTGCTGAAGAATGCCATGAATAAACTGAAGCTATCGGCCCGGGCGTATGACCGCATATTAAAAGTAAGCAGGACCATTGCGGACCTGGAAGGGTTTGAGATGATACAAACCGCGCATATAGCGGAGGCTATACGGTTCAGGAGTTTGGACCGGGAAAGCTGGGGAGCGTGATTGTTGTGCTTGCTATCATATAAAAGTCTTACTTTGTATATACTCAAATCCCCCTTTATGAAAAAGTACCTTGCAGAATTCATCGGAACATTTTCTTTAGTATTATTTGGTTGCGGAGCAGCAGTTGTAGCGGGTAAAACCATACCCATAACTATTGCCGATGCACCCATAGGTATTGGCCTGCTGGGCATATCCCTCGCCTTTGGCCTTACCGTAGTTGTGATGGCTTATGCCATTGGCCCCATCTCAGGTTGTCATATAAATCCGGCTATTTCCATTGCTATGCTGGTGGCTAAAAAATTAAGCCTGGCAGATACTATTGGTTACATCATTGCGCAAATGGCCGGGGCAACCGTGGCCGCGTGCGCGTTACTGGCCATTCAAAAAGATGCACCCGGATTCAGCATGGGTGAATGGGCGTTAGGCTCCAATGGCTGGGGGCCTGGCTATTTAGGTAACTATTCAACAACAGCTGCATTTATTGTGGAAGTGCTGCTTACATTCATATTCCTGTTTGTAATTTTTGCCACTACTTCCAGGCTGGGTAATGCTAATATGGCCGGTTTGGCAATAGGGCTTACGTTAGTATTAATACACCTGGTAGCTATACCCATTACCGGTACTTCTGTAAACCCGGCCCGCAGCTTTGGCCCTGCTGTAATTGCAGGCGGAAAAGCGCTTCAACAGCTGTGGTTATTTATCGTAGCTCCCATAGCCGGCGGTGTTCTTGCTGCTATCGCCTGGCGGGCCATTTTTGAGCCGAAGCAGTAAGGGCCTCCGGAATTAATTTGTTACATGCGCCCGTGATACTATCTCCAGCGCCTCATTGAACCGGTTTGACCGCAGGTTGCGCGACAGCTGCTCCATATGCACCCAGGCATATTGCAGCCGCGTATCATTGCCGGCCAAACTGATCTCACCTGACCATATACGGTCGTGAAAAACGCTGAAATCGGGTACAGCCGTATCCGGATCAATGGGCGTGCCTGCTGCGGAGACCAGCAACATCAGGAGCGTAAAGTATGCCATATGGAGCACCTGGCGCATCAGGAAAAACCGCGCCCGCTGGTATTCGTGTGCTTCTTCACCAAAATAGATGCTGAGATACGCGGCTTCTTCCTCATCGTTCCGGACCACAAAATTGGCAACCACTCCAAGATCCACATAACGGTCGTTCAGGAAGGCGCCTTCCCAGTCCACCATCCATACCCGGTCACCATCAAAAAGGAAGTTCTCCGGTTTAAGATCATTATGGCTTGCTACCTGGTCCTGCGGAGTGTGAGGATAAACATCCGCCAGCTTTGCATATAGCCGGAATAATTCACTGGTCATACTCTCAGGCAGCAATTGTTTGTCCTGAAATTTTTTAACCAGTCCATTTACAAAGGCCAGGTAGTTGATACGTGCAGGGAAAGGTGGCAGGGAATGCAACTGCCTGATCAGCGCCGGCATTTTAATCCTGGCCTCCTGCAAGGGGAATGGCTGCGCTTCTATGAAATCAGTGATCGAGATCCTGGTTTCAGCGCTGGCATACCAGATACGCGGGCCTATGCCAGCATCTGCCGCCACCTTCATACAGGCAAAATAATGTGTGGGATCGCCCGGCTCATCTTCCCGGGTAACAATGCGGAGCAGGCAGGGCCTACCCTGTACCACTATACGAAAAATAAGTGCGGAAGAAAGGCCGGTAGTTATGTGCCTGAGATCTTCGTAGCCGCTTACGCCAAAGGCTTCCTGCAATGCTTGTGCTACAGCTGTTCTTTTTGTTTCGGGGATCATAGATGAAATAGATTACCCGGCTAAAATAGCCCTATTTCCCAGCTGATTGCAGTGTCGTAAACTTTATTTTTTTTGGCTGAACATTAATTGAGGTTTGATCGTTTACCTTATAATTCCTCAGCTCACTACTTCTGTTTTCCGGTACTCATCACTCAGCTTTTTCTGCATTTCTCCGGGTACAGGTGCATATTCTGCAAACTGCGCTTTTACCTTAGCCTTACCCTGGGTTATATTGCGTAAAGCAGCATACAGCTTATCCAGCTCTGCCTGCGGGGTACGTGCTTTGATCACCTGGCTACCGTTCAGTGTATCCATCCCCGTTATAATGCTCCGGCGGCTTTGCAGCTCGCTCATAATATCGCCGCTCATAGTATCCGGTGCGCTGGTCTCTACATCATACACGGGTTCCAGCAGCTGGGGCGATGCCTGGTGAAAGGCATCGCGGAAAGCCATCATACCGGCTATCTTAAAAGAAATATCATTACTATCTACCGGGTGCATTTTACCATCGTACACACTTACTCTTATGTCGCGCACATAAGAGCCGGTTAGCGGGCCTTCATTCATTTTTTCCATCACCCCTTTAAGGATAGATGGCAGAAAGCGGGTATCTATAGCACCGCCTACAATGCAATTATTGAAAACAAGCTTACCGCCCCAGTTAAGTGCTATCTCCTCTGTATCCCTTACAGGGTGCTCTTTGAAGGGCGGCATACCTTCATACCAGGGCTCTATTTTCATAAACACTTCACCGAACTGCCCGGCTCCGCCGGATTGTTTCTTATGGCGGTAAGAGGCCTGTGCAGGCTTCTGAATGGTTTCGCGGTAAGGTATTTTAGCCGGCAGGTAATCAACCTGCATCTTGTAAATGTTTTCCAGGCGCCATTTGGTTACGGCCAGGTGCAGCTCGCCCTGCCCGTGCAGGATCACCTGTTTTAGCTCGCGGTTATATTCTATTTCCAGTGTAGGATCTTCCATGTGTATCTCTGCCAGCACTTCGCCCAGCTTTTCATCATCGCTTTTGCTGCGGGCTTCAATGGCGGCGCGTACTTTGGGTGGGGGAAAGTGAATAGGATCTACCTGCCCCGTAAAGGAGCGGTCGTTAAGGGTATGATTGGTTAACGTATTCTTGAGCTTCAGGGTGCAGCCAATATCACCGGAGCGCAGGCGTTCCACTGGGTTGCGGTTCTTACCGTCTGCAATAAACAATTGGTTCAGCCGCTCGCCGGTGCTGCCCTTTTCATTTACCAGCTCCTGCCCTGCCTTTATTTCGCCGGCAAGTACCTTAAAAAAGGTAAGGCGGCCAATATGTGGTTCCAGTAAGGTTTTGAACACGAACAAACAGGCCGGGGCCGCAGGATCGCAGGGAATGGGCTCACCTGCTTCTGTTATTTCCGGCGGCATCTCAGTGGCGGAAGGAGCTACATTATCAATGAACCCCATTAAACGGCCGCTGCCCATGTTCCTTTCGGCCGATAAACAAAACACCGGGAATACCTGGTGTTTAAGCATGCCTATTTTCAGGCCTTCGCGCATTTCATCTTCATCCAGGCTGCCTTTTTCAAAGTAGTGCTCCATCAGGGTATCATCGTTTTCTGCGGCTTTTTCCACCAGCGCATTATGCAGCTGTTCCGCACGTTCTTTTTCGCTGTCGGGGATGGGTAGCTTTTCCGGTTTACCGCCGTTGGCCGGAAAGCGGTACAGTGTCATTTTCAGCAGATCGATCACGCTATTAAAACCAATACCCTGATTAACAGGGTATTGCATAATAGTTACAGCCGGGCCCAGGGTACGGCGGGCATCGTCTACCACTTTGTTGAAATTGGCTTCTTCGTTATCCAGGTGGTTTACGGCTAGTATGGTAGGTTTACGGTATTTATCTACATAATCCCAGATAAGCTCTGTGCCCACTTCCACACCATATTGGGCATGCAGCAGCAACAGCGCGGTATCACATACGCGGATAGAGGCAATTACCTCACCTATGAAGTCTTCCAGCCCAGGTGTGTCTATAATATTGATCTTATAATCACGCCATTCGGTGTGCAGGCAGGTGGCGTATACGGAGCTGCCCCTTTCATATTCTATTTCGTGGTAATCGGATACTGTATTGGCTTCTTCTACTGTTCCGCGCTTGTGGATAATGCCGGCTTCATATAACATGGTCTCGCTGAGGGTCGTTTTCCCGCTTTTGGCGGCGCCTAACAGTACGATGTTCTTAATGTGTTTCTCATCATACGTTTTCATCCGTTAAGATTTAAAGGTTAAGGTCGGGCGGAACCTTGTGGTTGCATCTGTAGTAAGATGGCAGGGGGCAGATGGAACCTCACGGTTTCATAAGTGGAATTGTTACTATTAAGTTACCATTTTTTACGTAAAATTGACACCTCCCGAAAAGATGTTGCAACATGTAATAACGCCGTTTTATCGTATCTTTGCACGCTGTACGACCATAAAATATATTACCAACATCCGCTTTGCGCCTTCTAAAACTCAATATTAAAACTACATGAAACTATTTCTGCATTACTTAAAAAGCTATAAATGGCTGATAATGCTGGCATTGCTATTAGCCACCATCAATCAGCTGTTCTCTTTAATGGACCCATATATTTTTGGGAAGATCATTGACCGTTTTGCCTCTCACCCACAAAGTGAAAAGATTGACGGGGCAACTGTACCCCGTGGCATGCCGTCCTACCTGAGTGGCGTATTGTGGCTATTACTGGCGGGTATCGGCGTAGCCATGGTATCGCGCATTGCCAAAGCGTTCCAGGATTATTTTGTGAATGTGATCATTCAAAAGTTCGGCGCCTCTGTGTATACGGACGGGTTACGGCATTCCCTGCGCCTGCCCTATCAACAGTTTGAAGATCAGCGCAGTGGCGAAACATTGGCTGTGCTGCAAAAAGTGCGTACGGATTCTGAGAAGTTCATTACCTCTTTCATCAACGTACTGTTCACCTCACTGGTAGGTGTGGTGTTTGTAATGGTATATGCGTTTACGGTGCACTGGTCGCTGGTGTTTGTATATTTTGGCGGCTGTATCTTACTGGGTACCCTGATGAATGTACTGAGCCGTAAAATAAAGATCGTTCAGAAAACCATTGTTAAGGAAACCACCATGCTGGCTGGTTCTACCACAGAATCACTGCGCAACATTGAGCTGGTAAAAAGCCTGGGGCTTACGCAGCAGGAAATACGGCGGCTGAACTCTACCACCATTAAAATATTAATGCTGGAGCTGAAGAAAGTACGCACCATCCGAAGCATCAGCTTTGTGCAGGGCACCTTTGTAAACCTGCTGCGGCAAAGCATCCTGTTCCTTTTGTTGTACCTGCTGTATCCCGGTACAGTAACAGTAGGCCAGCTATTTACATTGCAGCTATATTCTTTCTTCATTTTTGGTCCTTTGCAGGAGCTGGGCAACATTATACTGGCCTACCGTGAAGCACAGGTATCGCTGCTGAACTTCCAGAGCATACTGGAAACACCGGTAGAGGTAATGCCTGCGCAACCTGTTCCAATGACTAAGGTAGATGAGCTGGTGTTTGACCAGGTAGGTTTTAAACACCTAACGGCTGCCAATAAAGCGCTGGATGATATTAACTTCCGGGTGAATGTGGGCGAGACCATTGCTTTTGTAGGCCCTTCCGGCTCCGGCAAAACCACACTGGTGAAGCTGCTGGTAGGGTTATATAAACCTATGGAAGGAAAGATACTATATAACGGTGTAGACAGTACGAAAATAGATATAGAAGCATTGCGCCACCAGATAGGTTTTGTAACCCAGGATACGCAGCTGTTTTCCGGCAGTATTAAAGAGAACCTGCTGTTTGTGAACCCGCGTGCTACAGACGAGCAGATCATGGAAGTGCTGCAGAAAGCATCCTGCCAAACACTGCTGGCCCGTGCTGATAACGGGATTGATACGGTGATCGGTGAAGGCGGTATTAAAATATCCGGCGGTGAAAAGCAACGTTTATCCATAGCGCGCGCCTTGCTGCGCCACCCGCGCCTGCTGGTGTTTGACGAGGCTACCTCTGCCCTGGATTCGCTTACAGAAGAAGAGATCAGCCAAACCGTACGGCAGGTGACTGCCAGCCGGGAACATATTACGGTAATGATCGCACACCGGCTTTCAACCATTATGCATGCAGACCGTATTTATGTACTTGAAAAAGGGCATATAATTGAAACCGGTACGCATGCCAGCCTGCTGTCTGAGAAGGGCTTGTATTATGCTATGTGGCGGCAGCAGATCGGGGAAAGGAAAACGCTGGAAACGGTGTAACTAATATGCAGGTGTGCAAATATGCAGATGTGCAGATGGATCGATAATGTGTTAATGTGCTGATATGCTAATGTGCTGGTGAGTGCTGTTGTAATTCATATATGTATGTTAACATAGATATGCTGACAGGCTTGTTACCGCGTCCTCATCTGCACATTTGCATATCTGCACATCTGCACATTAAATTCTTAACTTTGCAGGATGAAGAAAAAGCGCCCTAATTATTTTCTGAGCCTGTTATCTATGAAGTGCCCGCGCTGCCGGAAAGGCCCTATGTACAGGGACCGGAACCCTTTTCACTGGCGCTTTTCCAGGATCTTTAACATGTACGATCATTGTCCGGTATGCCACCAGCAATTTGAGCTGGAAACCGGTTTCTGGTTTGGTACCGGTTATGTAAGCTATGCGCTGGCAGTGGCTTTCTCCGTATTTAACCTGATATGGTACTGGGTGTTCTTCGGTATATCCTGGAAGGATAATAGTGTGTTTATATGGCTGGGGGTGAACGGGTTCATTCTGCTGATCTTTCAACCCTGGCTCATGCGCATCAGCCGGGTAATATACCTTTACTTCTTTGTGTATTATGACGAAGATGCTGAAAAAGAAAAAAGCAAAAATTAAAAAGAACGTTTTACCTATAGCACCCTTTTTAATTTTTGCTTCTTTACTTTTTACTTAATACACGTGGTGGCCTTCCAGTATGCGTTTTTCAAGATCTTCCTTTTTAATGGCAAACTGGTCGCCAATGGGCTTTCCATCCCGGTAGGTGATCACCGTTATTTGTGCGGCGCCTTTGGGAAACTTCAGGGATTCACCCTCTTTATAATGCGGGTAAAAAGTATCCGGGTCTGAATTATCAAAAGTGTAATAAATATCCAGTCCTTTTACTTCTGTGGTCAGTCGTACGGTAAGCTCACCGTTGCCATCGCGCGCAGGAATAGCAATGGTGTTGTAGGCGCTGCGTGCATACTTGATATGCGCGGCATCCAGGCGCGGGTACTGCGCTTCCAAACGCTCCACAAAACTATCCCAGTTACGTTTTGATTTCGGGCTCCAATATACTTCTGACAAAGCCAGGGAACGGGGCCAGGTCATATATTCAGCATGGCGCAGGTTGGCTACAGATTCTGTCCACAGGTTACCTTGTCCGCCCAGGATGAATTTTTCATCTACACTATCCGGTACAGGATCGTAGTTATAGGAATCAGTAAGGCGGCAAATACCGTAGGTTGGCGGTTCTGCAGCCTGCTCTCCCTGGTACAGATCCAGGTAGCAGAAATCCCAGGGCGTCATTACTACATGATGGTTCATGCGGGCCGCCTCTATACCTCCTTTCATACCGCGCCAGCTCATTACTGTAGCTTCCGGGGCCAGGCCGCCTTCCAGGATCTCATCCCAGCCTATCAGCTTTTTGCCTTTGCTTAACAACATTTTTTCCATGCGTTTTACAAAATAGCTTTGCAGCTCATTCACATCTTTCAGGTGCTCTTTTTCCATGCGCCGGTGGCATTTGGGGCATTTGTCCCAGAAACCTTTAAAAGCTTCATCCCCGCCAACATGAATGTATTTGCCGGGGAACAGAGCTGCGATCTCTGTAAATACTTTATCCAGCACCTGGTAAACAGAATCGTTGCCAATACACAGCACATTATCGTTCCTTTTACGCAGGCTGTCGCCGGGGCCTACACTATATTGCAGCTGGGTGCAGGAAAGGTTGGGCATGGCCGTGATCATGGACAGGCTATGTGCCGGCACATCTATTTCCGGCAGTATGGTTACATAACGGTCCTGCGCATATTTGATCACTTCCTTAATATCATCCTGCGTATAAAAACCTCCATAAGGAGTAGCTTCTCCCGGCTGGGCAGGGGCAAACTGTCCCCAGCGGCCTACACGCTCCACACGCCAGGCGCCTTTTTGCGTAAGCTGCGGCAGGCTTTTTATTTCAATGCGCCAGCCATTATCATCGCTCAGGTGCCAGTGAAAAACGTTGTATTTGTATTTCACCATTTCATCTATATAACGCTTTACCTCCTCTTTGGTGAAGAAGTGGCGGCTTACATCCAGCATCAGGCCACGCCAGCCAAAGCGCGGGTAATCCGTGATCTCTGTATTGGGAATGATCCAGCTGCGGTTCACTACTTTATCACCTGCTATATCAGGCGGCAGCAACTGCAATAAGGTTTGCAGGCCATAGAAAATGCCGGCGGCTGTATTAGCACGTAAGGTTACCTGGTTATTATTTACAGACAGGGTATAGCCTTCCTGGCCGATAGTGGTATTGGTTTTTGCATTCAGCTCCAGGCGAATGCTTTTACCCTGCCCCGCTGCTTTTTGCTGCTGCAGGCGAAAACCGGTAGCTGCAACTACCTGGTCTGCAAACCATTGTGCAGTGCCGGGCAATTGTTTATCAGCGCCGCTTACAACCAGCGTAGTGGTATTATCCAGCACAAATTCCCCGGGCAGTTCTTTTACATCCACCGGTTCGGGAATAATGTGTATCCGTCCTTTATCTGCGGCATAGGAAAATGAAAACAACTGTACCAGGAAGGTACAGATCAACATGAGCTGCTTTTGCATTGGATAACTTTTGGTGTTCAAACAAAAATAGGATAGCAGGGGCTAGCATGCAATACCAGGGCGTACCGTTTATAAAAAAAAGGGAGGCCCCACTACAGAACCTCCGCTATAACAATAGATGTAATATATATCGTTTATATATGTATTATGAATTAAACCTATACAAAGGTAATATGTAAATATGACATATCAAAAAAGACATCTACAAAAAGCGGCCCAGGCAAAAGCCCGGGCCGTGTAGTAAAGAGTGAACACATTAGAAATCATTACTTAAAGTCAATGGGCACCGCTACTTTTACGCTAAAGGTGCGGCCCATGTTAAATACTCCCATACGGCCGGTAGCTTCATTCTCCGGCGCATATTTAAGGCGGCTCAAATGGCTCTGGTAAGCCACATCGCCAATGTTATTTACAGCAAAGTGCAGGGAGAACAACGTTTTACTGTTCTTATTTACGATATCTGCGCCCAGATGTGCATTCAATAAGGTATACCCCTTAGTAGGTGTTTCCGTTTCATAAGCGCTGAATACGTTATTCTGATCCAGGTTCAGATCCATTTGCACGCCTGCATAGGCATTGCGCAGGCAACCGCCCACCTTTTTGAAATTGCCCCGCAGCTCACTTAACCAGCGGCCTGCCGGTATATTGGGCAGGTATTTGGTTGAATCGGTACCATTACTGGCTACTGCACGCACATATGAGAAGGTGTTCTCAAAATGCAGCCAGTCAATGGGATGCGGGTGAATGTCCAGCGACAGCTCTCCACCATACAGGTTGGCTGTATTTTGCTGGTACTTAAAGGCGCTGAAACCTTCGTCATTATCCGTTGCGGGGATAGAGTCCGCTCCTGCTGTATTCAACAGCTTGCGGGAATAAATGAAGTTGGTGATATGATTGTAAAATACGCTGGCTCCGATGGACACATGCTGTGTGTTGAAATCCACACCGGCATCGCCCTGGGTACTTACCTCCGGCTTCAGATCCGCGTTGCCGTATTCATATTTAATAGTGCCTTCGTGTACGCCGTTGGCGGCCAGCTCCGCGATATTAGGCGCGCGGAAACCGCGGGCTGCATTCAGTTTCAGCGTTACCTTATTAGAGGCTTCATAGCTTATACCTACGCTGCCGGATACGTTGGAAAAGTTCCGGTCGAACTTAGCGAATTTGGTAGAACCACCGTCTTTGGGTGCGCTGGCAGGCGCGCCGTTTTCATCCAGGTACAAAGGTTTTCCGTTCAGGGACCGGGTATCAAAACGCAGGCCGCCGCTTAAGGTTAGCTTATTAAAGGTTTTGCGGGTAATGGCAAAGGCGCCGAAGTCGAACAGGTCATATGCCGGTATCAGGAACTCATCACCGGAAATATGATTATTCTGCTGCATGCCGTTTACACCTACGGATGTTTGCCAGCCGGCCATTTCCGGGAAAAAGTATTTAAGGTTATAGTTAAATGTTTTCAGCTGCAGGTGCAATTCCGGTTCATCAGGCGCCAGCACATTGCCAAACTCACGGCGCTGGTTATACTGGTATCCCAGGGTAAGGCCCAAACGCCCGCCATTGTTCAGGTACAGATTATTATCCCATACCAGCTTCTGGTGGTTGATCTTTTGTTTGGGCACGTTCATGCTGTAAGACTTGAAATTAGTGGCCACCGCTTCCTCTTCCGTACCGTTCACATTCACGGGCTGAATAAAACGTCCCTGCTCATCACGGTCGCCCTCTACCAGTCCTAAGTTCTGGTTAAAAGAGGTATAGCTTAAGCGGGAGTAGCCCCATTGTTTGTTTAAGCCAATGCTAGCGCCGTAGTTGGTGTTATTAAAGCGGGAGTTGAATACATAATCATCATACTTGTTCTTGTAATCGTGCGCCCATTTCTGGGTGCCGTATACGCTCCAGTTGAAACCGTTCTGGTTACCTGCCAGGTCGGCGTGGTAAGATACCTGTCCGTTGTTGGTAAGATAATTGGCTGCTACATTGCCTTTAATACGGCCTTCCGGCAACAATGTGGGCGGCACAATGTTTACCACGCCGGCTAAGGCATCAGACCCATATGCTAAAGAGGCAGGGCCTTTTAATACTTCTATTTTGCTAACGTTGTAATCATCTATTTCAATGCCATGCTCATCGCCCCACTGCTGGCCTTCCTGGCGGATACCGTCTCCTACCACCACTACCCGGTTATAGCCCAGGCCGCGGATAAACGGTTTGGAAATAGCTGGCCCGGTAGTTACCTGGTTCACACCCGGTATTTTGGAAATGGCATCAATGATGTTGGTAGAGATCTGCTGGTCTAAATATTCTTTGCGGATCACGCTGATGGGCGTTGGGTTCTGTTTTACAGAAGTGGCCATGTTAACGCCTGTGATCACCACTTCATTCTTTTCTATCAATGTTTCGGCCAGCTCAAAATCATGTGTAGTGGCGCCATTAATGATCACGGTGGTAGTAAAGGCAGCATAACCTATGTAATGCACTTCTACCAGGAACCTTCCTTTGGGCAGGTTCTTAATGTTGTAGTTACCCTGTGCATCGGCGGAAGCGCCTACATGCAGGTCCGGGAAATAAATGGTGGCGCCGGGTAAGGCGGTGTGGCTGGATTTATCCACCACCTTACCGCTGAGTGTATTATCGTTGGCGTCGGTGGCAGTATGGGCAAATAAAAATCCTGGTATGACTAAGCATAATAATCCGGCAATAAGTACACGCAAAGTTTGCATAATATCTTCTGATAAAATAAAATGATAAAGGATAATGTAAGCAGCTAATAGCCGTTTAGCCATTGCTGTTAGTAAGGAAACCTATTAGCAAACTTTTGCCGGGGGTGCGCGGAGGGAGGCATCTGCAAAGCGCAGCCGTATCACTGTGGGTATATGCGGTAAGGTATACACCCAGATTACGGGCTGTGAGGGCGCTTCGTAATGGAAAGTGATCTGCTCATAGGGCTCTACGCCTATCTGCAGAAATTCACAGTGCTTATGTTGTATGGAGAATGCGTCGCCAGTATAACCATGATCATCTATGGTATCCTCGTGAGGAGCAAACAGGTGAATAAACTCCCGGGGGGTAGTATGCAAAGCAAACACACCCAGGAGTATGATAGCGAAGATCTTATGTAACCACTGTTTTCTCACCTATCTGCGTAGTGAGCGACAAAGATAGGCAAAAAGGTCCTATTTGCAACTTTGTTGCACAAAGAAATGATAAGTGGCATGGCAGCGGCTTATCTCACCTTCAGCATGGTGCGTACCTGCTGGATGGTACCATTCTGGAAGCGGGCATAATACACGCCATTGGGCAGGTCCTCGCCGTCGAAAGTAATGGTATAGTCGCCCGGCGTATGGATCTTATTTACCGGCACCTGGATCAGGCGGCCCGTGGTATCAAAGATCTGGATCATGGTATGACCGCCTTTGGTTTTGTACTTGAGATAGGTTTTATCGGCAAAGGGATTCGGATAGTTGGTGATGTAATTGATACCGGCATTCTGGTTCACATCGTCTGTGGATGTGATAAGGCCGCAGGCAATACCGCTTACGATAGGCAGGCGCTGGTAATCATCCAATAGAATGGTTTTCAGGTCTGATTCTTTTACGCAGAACCATTGTTCCAGGATGGAGGCATATACCGAACGAAAATCGTACTGCATTGGAATGTTATCCCCTACGGAAGCTGCGTCCGGAATGTTGGGCGAGTTACCCAATACTCCCTGCAGCACATAATCGCCAAACACGATCATAGGCGCAGCAGCACCATGGTCTGTACCCATACTGCCATTGGATTTGGTACGGCGGCCAAATTCGGAGAACGTCATACCTACTACACGTTTGGATACTTTCAGCTTGGTCAGGTCATCCATAAAGGCCTTAATGGCGGCGCTTACTTTACCTAACAGCTCTGCGTGGTATCCTTTGGAGGTATCGCCTGCTTCTGTCTGGCTGGCGTGCGTATCAAAACCACCGGTGCTCACCATGTACATGCGGGTTTTTAAACCGCCGGCCACCAGGCGCGCAACGATCTTAAGCTGTGCAGCCAGGTCGTTATTAGCCGGGTAAGGGCTTTGCTGTGTAACCTTGCTGGCAGCCAGTTTGATGCTATCGGTATATTTATCGGATTGTTTTGCAATTAAGCGGATGTAGGTCAGCTCATCGCCCCAATGCGTGTTAGGCACGGGATCAATGGGCGGATTTTCCAGCAGGTCATAAAAATCTGTGGCGCTGGTAATGGCAATGCCCATGCTGGCGGCAGTACCCTGGAATACCGGTGATACGAGGGAGCCTATCTGTATAGCCAGCGGATCCGGCGCATCTGCATTCGGGAACCCTTCGGGGAAGTTGGGATATTCAAAACCCAGGTAACGCCCGCCCCAGCCGGTGTTCAGGATATCTTTAGCGCCGGAGCCGGACAGCCAGATATCTGTAGCGCGGAAGTGGGAGTAATCCGGTGAAGGATAGCCTACGCTTTGCAGGATACACACCTTTCCATCTTCATATAACTGCTGGATGCCTGTCATAGCCGGATGGATACCGGTTTTTATATTGTTGGCCAGGGGCAGCACCTTGCCCTGCTGAATAGCAATGTTGCTGCGGGCTGCCTGGTATTTATCGTAAATGTCCAGGGGGATCACCATGTTCAAACCGTCGTTACCGCCGGTTAGCTGGATCATTACCAGCACATGATCATTATCCGTGGCGGCGCCTTGTAAGGCGGCTAACATAGGCGAAGTACTGAATGCTTTTACAGAAAATCCGTCAATAATAGACGGCAGTACGGCGGCTGATGCTGTATGTTTGAGAAAATCTCTTCTACGCATGTTAGAGGTCTTTCAGAAGGTCAGGATAATTGGTATTCAGACAGGTCCATGATGAATTTATACATAGCCTTCAGGCGTGATTCCACCACTGTTCTTGTCGCCACATCTCCCGGATTGCCTTTATAGGCCTGCCATGCATCGGTCCAGTAATAATCGCTGTTAGGACTTTGGCCGCTCAATAGGATAGAATTTTTCATAAAGCTGCGCAGGCTATCGGAGACGTCTACACGATACAGCAGGTCCAGCGAATCCTTTACCAAGGTTACCGGATTACCGGGGTCAGACAGCTGATCGGCAAAGGCCAGTACATCTATTTTCAGGTTATGCGGTGCGCCCTGCCCCTGTACCAGGTAGTCGGACAGCATATTACGTTTAGGCAGGGTATCTGTATTGATCCACATTTCATGGAACATAGGCTCCTGGTAGTAAGGGGCCCAACCAGCCACCAGCGGAGGATCGCCAATGTTCTGCAGCATTTTGCCGGCGAAGTCGCGGATATAGTCCCAGGCTTCGTAGGCATTCATGTAATCAGATGCAGGAGGAAATACTACGCTGAACTCACGGCACAGCCCTATGCAAAAATCGATAGGGCTTTTGATCAGGCAGGACATGTTCAGCGGATCATAGAAATGCTCGCTCTTAAATAAGGCGCTGAGCACGGGCAGTATTTCGTAGTTGTTGGTGCGGAAAATATCTGCCAGCGGGGCAATGACGTTCTGCTCTACAGCATCATCTATTTTGTAGTAGATAAAGAAGCGGTATAATTTACGCACGATGAACTTGGCGCATTCCGGCTGAGAAAAAATGATGTTCAGCAGGTCGTCCAGCTCTGTTTCGCCCGCAGGGCCGGTTTTACCGGTTACGGTTTTGGCGCCGTAAAAATCAGAGAATTGTTTATTGGCAAAATCGTGCTGGGTGCTATCAAAGTGGCTGGTAATGGTGTTCTCATCTACCCGGTAGCCGGTGAGCACGCGTGCGGAGGCACGTACATCGTCTTCCGTATAATGGGAATCGGGACCTTTACCGATGGTGAACAGCTCGTGCAGCTCACGTGCATAGTTCTCATCTGCCGCGGTTTTGCCATTCAGGTTACCGTTCAGGTAAATGAGCATGGCGGGATCCTTGGTAATGGCTTTGGTAAGCGCTTTAAAATTACCCAGGGCATATTGCCGCAGTGTGGTGTTATATTTATATACGTAACGTAGGTCCGTTACCGTTTGTGTTTCTGTTACGAAGTGATTGTGCCAGAAGAGCACCATTTTTTCGTGTATGCTCCTGGTTTGGTTGAGCATTACGCCGGTCCACCAGGCTTTGTAGGAACGTTGCCTGTTCTGTCCCAGGGGATCATCTTCCATGCGTACATAAGCGGGTGCATTTACCCAGGTGGCGCCGGGTGCAATACCGGTAGCATCGTCTCCGTAGTTGTTTACCGGCGGAGAGGGCATGGTGGCAAGCGGTGTAAGCAGCGCATCTACTGCCTGGTCCATGGAGCCAAGGCCCTTAGCCCAGCTAAGATCTGCCGGAGAAGCGCCGAACAGTGCACGTTTTAATAGGTGTACTGCCTGAGCCGTTTCAAAGGCGCCGGTAAAGGGAGCAATACCGGAATCTGTGCGGCCCATAGGGGCTTTCGCCGTTTTATGGCGTGTAGGGGATAAGGTTAGGAATTGTCTGCGATCCATATGTTATAGGATATGGTTAGGCGTATTGGTTTTTTTATAGGAGCGACAATAATCGCAGGACCAAATTAGTGATTTTTTTAATATACGAGATTATTTTATTTGAAAAGGGGGGAATTATTTCTACGGGATGGGGAAGGGGAGGCTAGGCGATTTTTTATTTCCATTACGATACAATAGAAAAATCATTCTGATAATTTGATTATCAGCTATTTGTGAAAAATAATTTTGCCTATATGTTTAAATAAATGTAGTTTTGAAACATTAATAACCAGACCTTTCTATAAGAAAGAACTGCCCGGCTCTTCAAAAATCAGGCAGTTCCCTTGGTCATATGGGAGGTCTATTAAACCACATACAATGAAGTATGCCCCACGTCTGCGCAACAGGCGACCGCTGCGCATAATTTTGAAGGCCATTATTGGCCGCTATATTGTCATTTCTTTTAATCTCCAAACAGGTTGACCTTACCATGCCCTGATCTCACGGGCTCACACTTCTTTCAAGTTTATGGTTCCGTAGCGATATCACGCGTGCTAAGCGCTAAATAATCAATAGATCATTAGCGGAATAGTACCGGAGAGCATTTTTTGATTTCTATACAAATATAAATCAAAAAATTGACAAAAACCATTGTAATGATATTTTTTGAAAAAAATCTATAACAATATAGTTATCAATGATATCAATCAGGGATATACTTACTAAATTTAGATCTATACTCCAGGTCGATGCCAAATTTGTATACACAAAACTGGGCATTAGGCAAACACGATACAGTAATTGGGAAACGGGCGAGAATAAGGATGCGAAAGCTGATTTCTATAATCTTTTCAAAGAAGCATTTGGTATAGACCTCTACTTATCCAGACAAGAAGACAAATTCGTCATTGTTGACCCCAGGAAACTCTCCTTTCCTCAATTTAAGCTATTGATCGACAATGGCGCTGTATCTGAATGGCTGCCAGTATACAATATAGATGTTAGTGGAGGAATGTTACAGTTCTATAGAGATGAGACAGACATAACAGCAGATTTTGTTGTTTCAAAGGCATTATACAAAGAAAGCTTATTTGGTGTACCTGTGCTTGGAGACAGTATGGATCCTGTTATTTGTAACGGAGATTACATTATCTGTAAGGAAATCATGGATTTTAAAGACATCATATCAGGCCATATCTATCTTTTATGCCTTGTCAACGGAATTGATACTGTAAAAACGGTACATGTCCATAAAGAAGAAAAAGGCCTGCTTATGCTCGTACCTGCTAACCCAGGCTTCCCTGTTAAACTTGCCAGGCAGGAAGAGATATTTAAGATATTTAAAATAACGGGCTTTATCAGAGCCGATGAAGTACTAAATAAGTTGGCTATTCTTTAAGGTTTGGTTCCATCCAACAACCTCCTATGATAATTCACCTGTCCTAAATGGTACCCCAAATGCATCGCTAAATGCACCAAAAAATACCCCGTACTCATCTTTTCCTCAAACACCACTATCGGATACTCTTTTTCCAGATCTTCCTCCGTAAGCTTATCCAAAGCAGCATCCACCACAACCATCGTTTCTTCAATCTGCTTTATCAATACCGCCTTAGGAATATCCTTCAGCGCAAATTCTGAAGGCCGGTCGCGCACAAAGTCAGTACCGCCAAGTACTTTACCAACAAAGTGTTTGAGATTACCTACCAGGTGCAGGCAGAGATTGCCGGCGGAATTAGGAATATTCTTTTCTACAACCCAAAGCTGCTGCTCGCTTTGGTAGGCGCTGATCTCCTGTTTCAACTTATTGAGATCGCGCTGGAAGAGCTGTTTTAATACCTGTATCTGCATGGTGGTGGAATAAAGCACCAAATATACATAATCAGTTATTCGGATTGCAGGCTTTTTACCGGGTTGGTCCATCCGGCCTTTAAGGCCTGGAAACCAATAGTCAGTAAAGTGATGCCCAGTGTAGCCGCTCCTGCAGCCAGGAATACGCTTACGCCTATATGAACATGATAGGCAAAGCCCTGCAGCCACTCGCCTGCGGCCCACCAGGCCAGTGGGAAAGCAATACAAACGGCGATCAATATTAATTGCAGAAAATCTTTGGACAACATCACGGCCACATTACCAACAGTGGCGCCCAGCACCTTGCGGATGCCGATCTCTTTACGGCGGCGTTCTGCCGTAAAGGCGGCCAGACCAAACAGGCCAAGGCAGGAAATAATAATGGTGAGTCCTGCAAAATAACCAGACAGCTGCGCTACCAGCTTTTCGGATGCATATTGTGCCTGATAATCGCTATCCAGGAATTTATAATTAAAGGAATAACCGGGATTAAAAGTTTTATACAATTGTTGTATACCTGCCAGTGTTGCTTTTTCACGGCCTTTCTGAATGCGGGCCATTGCCAGCAGGGTTTGCTCAGGCGCTAAATTAAAAATGAATGGCCGGATCTCTTCGTGCAGTGAATTAAAATGAAAGTTCTTTGTTATTCCAATAATATGCAGCGCGGTATTGCCCTGGTTAATGATCTTACCCACCGGGTCTTTAAGCCCCATCATTTTAACAGCTGCTTCATTTAATACCACCGCAGTACTATCGGTACTATAATCTTTGGAGAATGTCCGGCCTGCAGCCATCCGGATGCCCAGTGTTTCTATCAGGCCGTAATTCACAGGCATTTGATAAAAACGGATCTGGTTATCCAGGTTCTTTCCTTCCCAGTTTATATTGGAGCTTGGCAGGAACGATGATAATACGATCTTTTGCTCTATGCTGGATGCGTTCACTACACCTGGCAGCGCTTTCAGGCCAGCCAGAAAAGTCTCCTTCTTCTCTCCTGCCCGTCCTTCCATCTCAAAATAAACGATGTTGTCTTTATTATATCCCAGGTTCCTGCTTTGCACAAATTGCACCTGCTTATACACTACCATTACCGCAATAATGAAAATTACCGATACCACGAATTGAAAAACTACCAGTCCTTTCCGGATCCACATAGTATTTCCGGTATTGCTGAACTTTCCTTTAAGCGTAACAGAGGGGGCAAAGCGGGAAAGATATAAAGCCGGGTAACTGCCCGCCAGCAAACCGGTGAACAAGGTAATACCTAATACGGCAGCTATAAATCGCATATCCCATTGCGGTAGCAGCTGCTTGCCGGTCATTTCACTGAAACGCGGCAATAACAGGGCCACCATTAATAATGCTATTAATAATGCAGCAATGCTCATGAAGAGGGATTCTCCGAAAAATTGCAGCACCAGGGTACGCCGTGCAGCGCCCAGGGACTTCTTTACACCGATCTCCTTCATTCTGCCGGAAGCCTTTGCCGTAGAGAGGTTCATGAAGTTAATGCAGGCAATGACCAGGATAAACAAAGCGATGATGGAAAATAAGCGCAGGTATGAGATCCTCCCTCCTGCCTGTACACCATTTTCGTATTTGTTATACAGGTAGCCATCTGCATATTTTCTCATGAACATAACAGAACTGGAATCCTTAAACTGGCTTTTAAGAAGGGCCGGCAGCTTTTCATTAAAGCGCTGCACATCGGTTCCCTTCCTTAACATTACATAAGTATTAAAAGGCCCGGTGGATGTGGGCGCCAGCGTAACAGGCATAATGTCTTTCCATATATCCAGCGACAATACAAAATCAAAACGGCTGGTAGAATGTAGCGGCATATCCTCAAAAACCCCGGTAACCGTACATTGGCGGCTAAGGGATGCCCATTTCCATTCCAGCGTTTTACCGATAACGTTATTAGCGGTGTTAAATAATTTACGTGCCAGTTGAGCGGATATTACTACGGAATTTTTGTCCGCCAGCACATTCTCTTTATTTCCCTGCAACAGCGGATAAGAGAACATTTTGAAATAGTCTTTACCCACCAGGTTGCCCGTTGCACCTACGGTACGGTCTTTCCACGAAATACTGAACTGCTGGAACCAGTCTGCCGGTGTAGTTGCCACCGCATACTCCACTTCGGGCAGCTGTTTTTGCATGATCTGCCCTACCACCCCGCCAGTACCCTGGGTAGTGGTAAACACGTCTGCATTCTTTTCATTGATCATTACCTGGAAAAGGCGCTGATCATTTTTATGGAACCGGTCTGTTTGCCATTCATCATTTACCCATAAACAGATGAGCAGCGTACAGGCCATGCCGGTAGAGAGCCCTATCAGGTTAAGCACGGTAAACTGTCGGTCTTTGCGCAGGTAACGCCAGGTGGTTTTGAGATAGTTACTGAACATCGGCTTATTTTAAGGGAAATAGTTATTCTGACCGCAAACTTTTTACCGGGTTCATTAACCCCGCCCGTATGGCTTGTGTGCTTACGGTTATGATGGCAACCACCATTGCAAAAATGCCGGCTGCAATGAACATCCAGCCACTGATGGATATACGATATGCAAATTCATCGAGCCATTTATGCATACAATACCAGGCCAGCGGGCTGGCTATACACATGGCCACCAGCACCAGCATAACAAAATCTTTTGACAGCAAGGCAGTAATATTCAGCACAGAAGCGCCCAGTACCTTACGGATGCCGATCTCCCGTGTGCGCTGGCGTGCCGCAAAAGCAGCCAGGCCAAACAATCCCAGGCAGGAGATAAAAATGGAGATCCCGGTAAACCAGCTTACGATCTGTGCTGTTCGCGTTTCTGCGTGATAGTTATGCTGAAAATCCTGGTCGAGGAAAGTATATTCAAAAGGTTCGTCCGGGCAAAGCGCTTTCCATTTATCTGCTAAAAAATCCAGTGTTTTCCCCATTTGTGCAGTGTTCACATGCACGATCAGGTAATTGTACTGGTTATTGCTACTGAGGAAAAAGGCATAGGGTTGAATGGCATGGTGCAGATCCTGGAAGTGAAAATCTTTTACTACACCTACTATTTCGTAGGTTTCAGATGCCTTCCCGTTAAGCTCCCACTTCAGCCGCTGGCCAATCGCTTTATCCATTGGAATATTAAGCTTGCGCAGGGTGGTTTCATTAACTACTATCTGACCGCTGGTATCGCTCATAAACTGTTCGGAGAAAATATGCCCTTTCATTAGCTGAAAACCCATCATTTTCATAAACTGCGGCGATACGAAATTGGCCTGAATGGGCTGTCCTTCGTTCACGGTTTCTTCCAGCTTATGTACACTAAAACCCATTGGGTTCAGGATGCCCGGGTAAGACGAGGTGCCTGCCGCGCCCAGCACCTGGTTATTTTGCAGCAGCTCGCCACGCAGGGCCGTATATGCTTTATGCGCTTCATCGGTACGCAGCGGTATCACCACCTGCTGATCCTGCGTAAATCCTAAAGGACGGTTGCGCAGGTAGGACATTTGCTGCTGAATAATGATGGTGGCAAGCACCAGCCCAATGGAGATCACAAACTGGAACACCACCAACCCGCGGCGCAATGTTACGGCAGACATAGTATTATTAAAACGGCCTTTCAATACCTGCACCGGGTTAAACACTGCCAGGTAAAATGCCGGGTAGCTGCCAGCCAGCAAGCCGGTAATTAGCGCAAGCGCCACAAAAGTGCCTATGATGGAGGGTTCCATTAATTCAGACAAGGCCAGTGTTTTTCCTGTAAGCTGGTTAAACAAAGGCAGCGCACCGGCAACACCTGCTACAGCCAGCACTAATGCCATCATGGATAACACCATGGATTCCCCCAGAAATTGCCTCACTAGCGCAGCTTTACCTGCTCCCATCACTTTACGCACGCCCACTTCTGCTGCACGCTTAGCAGAGCTGGCAGTAGCCAGGTTCATAAAATTGATGCAGGCAATTACCAGCGTAAAAATGGCAATACTGCCCAGGATATACAGGTAGGTTTTGCTGGTAGTATCTGTTACCACGGAGGATACTTTATCATAAAGATGAATGTCTGTAACCGGCAACAGTGAGATCGATTTGGTATAACCAGCTGCCTGCAGATCCTTGTTGGCATGCCGTTCCATAAAAGCGGGGAGCTTACGTTCCAGCTTTTTTACGTCGGCCCCGGGGCGTAAACGCAGGTAGGTAATAAACATGTTGTTGAAGGAAAAGTTCAACCGTCCGCTACGCAAAAAACCGCCTACCCAGCCGGCAGACAGCGGCACAAAAAAGCGCGCATCTATATGCGAGCGATGGCTCTCATCTTTATATACGCCGGTCACTTTAAACAGCTCGCCATTACCGGTGCCACCTCCTACCGTAATGGTTTTTCCCAAAGCGGATGCATGCCCGAAGAGTTTGCGCGCTACCGGTTCTGACAGCACAATAGCATTCGGCTCCTGCAAAGCAGTAGCAGCATTGCCTTCCAGGAACTTATAGGTGAACAGGTCAAAAAAAGTGGAATCAACATTATAGCCCCGGGTTTCATAAAACGACTGTACGGGTTTACCCGCTTCCCGCACCTGCAGCAGGGTTTTAGGTTCTACGACGTTGGCCCACAGGCGGGTCATTTGCACTATTTCCGGAAATTCATTTTTTAATGTGGGGCCGTATAATGCGGAAATAGTGGTAAAGGAACGTACCTCGCCGGTAGAAACGGCGCTTTCACTTTTCAGGAAATACAGACCGGCAGCGTGCTGCTGATGTTTATCGAACATCAGCTCACTGCGGATGTAGAGCATGAGCAGCATGCAGCAGGTCATACCAATGGCAAGGCCGAATATATTGATCGCTGAAAAAAGCTTATTCCGCTGCAGGTTGCGGAGAGCAATGCGGAGGTAGTTTTGTAGCATAGCTGTTTGCAGCACTAAGGTAGTGCCAAAAGCGGGAGCAATTGGAAATCAATTTATTGTGAGGGGGAAAATTATGCTGACTGTCCGTATTCGTACAAGGGTGTCCGGTTTCAGATGGTGGAGAAATCAGGGTGTGATGGGATATTAAAAAGCAGGCAAGTGTTTTTAAAATAAAACCGTCTCAAATAATGAGACGGTTTTATCAATATAGGCTATACGAAGTTTAATAGCTATTAATCAATCCTTTCTATAATGCCGGCAATGCCTTGTCCGCCGCCAACACAGGCAGTAACCAGGCCATACTTTTTGTTCAGGCGTTTCAGATCATTCAGGATCTGAACGGTGAGCTTAGCGCCGGTGCAACCCAGGGGATGACCCAGAGCAATGGCGCCGCCGTTGATGTTTACAATATCGGGGTTAATACCCAGCTCGCGGATGACGGCCAGGGACTGGGAGGCAAAGGCCTCATTCAGCTCTACCAGGTCCACATCCTGCAGGGATTTCCCGGCCTGTTTCAATGCCCTGGGCACTGCGGCTACCGGTCCGATGCCCATAATACGAGGATGCACACCGGCGGAGGCACAGGCTACCAGGCGGCCAATAGGCTTTAATCCCAGCTCATTGACCATGGTTTCGCTCATCACGATCACAAAAGCTGCTCCATCAGAGGTTTGGGAGGAGTTACCGGCTGTTACCGAACCACCGGCAGCAAATACCGGCTTCAGTTTGGCCAGCGCTTCTGCGGAAGTATCTGCACGCGGACCTTCATCTGTGTCCACGGTATAATTACGCTTCTGCTTTTTGCCTTTGGCATCCACATATACTTCTTCTACCTGTATGGGCAGTATACCTTCCTTAAAATAACCGTTCTGGATGGCGTCCAGCGCTTTCTGGTGAGAGCGCAGGGCAAAGGCATCCTGGTCTTCGCGGGATACCTTGTATTCACTGGCTACCGCTTCTGCGGTAAGGCCCATACCCAGATAATAATCCGGCGTAGTGCTGGCCACATTGTAATTGGGTACTGTTTTCCACCCAACCGTAGGCACCAGGCTCATACTTTCCGTACCACCTGCAATAATACAGTGCGCCATGCCTGACTGTATTTTGGCAGTGGCAATGGCAATGGTTTCCAGGCCGGAGGCGCAGTAACGGTTCACCGTCATACCCGGCACGCTTTCGCCCAGGGCTCTAACGGAGATCATGCGGCCTATCTGCAGGCCCTGCTCCGCTTCCGGTACGGCATTGCCTACGATCAGGTCATCTACCCGGTGCGGCTCTAACTGGGGTACGCTTTTTAATAAGGCGGTGATCACGTCCACGGCCAGATCGTCGGGCCGGTAAAAGCGGAACCCGCCGCGTTTTGACTTCCCTACGGCCGTACGGTAACCGGCTACTATATATGCTGTTTCCATGCGTTAACTCCTTTTCCGGGAGAGGGACCCGGTTTTTTATTTTATATTAAGTTAAATAACTTTTGTGAATTTTGAGCGAAGGTCTTATTTTTGCAACCCTGTTAAAGGGGAGCGCGCTGAAATAGCGCGGTTTATGACTCTGTAGCTCAGTTGGTAGAGCAGCTGACTCTTAATCAGCGGGTCTAGGGTTCGAGTCCCTACAGGGTCACTGGAAATTAAAAAGCCTTCAAGTCTACGGATTTGAAGGCTTTTTTGGTGATGGATAGTTTTGCTAAAGATTATTAATTATTTGTAATTAATTGAACGCAAGAATGGTGTTGGCTCGAGTAGCATTGGAGGCTCTTAATTTTCCCATTTCCTTGTACATTCCTGGCTCAAATGAATATCTGCTGATTTCTCTGGTTATTTTAAGCTGTTTTCAATAAAAGAAATACAAATTGCGCGTATGCGTATTTGTATTTCCTGCATCCAACGAGATGGAGAGCAATTAAAAATGCGCGATAATTATATTTTGTATTCGTATTGATATTCTGGCAATTTAACGAACCTTGGGTGGATTCACATTCTTGTAGGACTTGCGTATATTTAAGAGATGGCGGCAACTCTGACTAACAGTTGATAAATTATAAATCAAATTGAAACTTTTTCCATTTTTCAAAAATAAGGACGACAAAATAAGCTATAAATGTTCTTGTTGTGGGCAAGTTTATGAAACATTGCCATTATGCTTTGGCGCGGACTTTCCTGATTACTATTTTTCAATTCCTCCGAATGAAAGGGCTGAAAGAATAGAACTGCAACAAAGTCTTTGCGTGGTTGACAAAGAACATTTTTTTCATCGTGGCAGACTGACGATTCCATTAATTGACTATTCGGAAAACTTAATTTTTAACGTATGGACTTCTGTAAGTGAAGATAACTTCGGAATTAGGATGGACTTATGGGAAGACCCAAAACGTGTTAACCAAGTACCGTATTTTGGTTGGTTACAGACAATCGTTCCAAACTATGGCAATACTTTAAATATTAAGATAATCGCAATAGAACAAGCCGTAGGTTTAATTCCTGAAATTAAAGTAATAGAAGAAAATCACCCTTTAGCAATAGATCAAGGAAATGGAATTACCTATAAAAAAGCATTAGGCATGGTTGACAAAATATTGCGAGAACAACATCAAAAAAATTAGCGATAGTTGTATATAGACAAAGAGTAGCAGCCAATAAAAGCATTGCTGCAAGCGTGGCAGATACAGCGCCCAAATTTAAAGTATTGACAAAATGATAATGCAATTGGTTGACTTAGTAGTAAGAATATTCAAGATCATATTGCTTTCCTCAATTTATGCAAGTCTTATTCTATTAATTCTTCACATCGCATACAAAAAGATACAAAGCCAATGGTTGAAAAATAGAATGAATCATAAATTCCGAAATTGGTTGTTACTTCATTTTACTATTTCACTTTCTTTGTTTATTTATTCGTTCTCATATTGGCAAGACACCGGTTTAGGGGAGGACCCTTCAATCCCGATTGGTTACGGACAACGTATTTATAGCCCTGACTTTGAATGGACTGTTTTTTATCCAGACTTGAACCAAGATGAATTAAACGAAAATGAACTACAAATTGAGAATTTCATAGTTAAAGACAATGTATTGTGTGCGGAAGTCTCTCATCAACAAACCAATAGCCCCACTTATGACTTTATTGTTTGTGATTTGCCTGGTAAGACCAATATAACTTTTACGACAGAGGCTGAATTTGTAGAGTATGCTAACAAAAAAGGGCTTCCAATGAAAAGCGAGTTCTACGATTTTAAGACCCATTTCAAGGAATATTTTGAAAACCAACCCAAGTGGAGAAAATGGTTATTACCGTAACCCGACTGTATACAGCATTGCATTGGCATAGAGTGACGAATATATAATCTAATATCTTTACGAATGAAATTCAAGGACTTTGAACTCAACAGTGTCAACCATTTTGTTGCAATGCAATACTATGGACTTATACTAAACAGGACTTTTTTAGTGCTTTTGACAAAAGACTTTCTTATTGGAATTAAGGTAAATGGACTTATTAGTGTTGAAGGTGGCGGAAACATATTGGCCAAAGAACTTTCAAAAACCATGGCAGTTAAAGGCGACCTCCAAAACCCATATTCCTATATTAAATCAAAATACATTGACAAAGTTCAAAACCTGGACGTCTTAGATGGAAGCATTTTGGCGCAAGACAAATCAAATTTCCTTATTCAACGAGCGGATATAACAAATGCTTACTATGACCCTAAGAAAAAGTGGGGAATGGGCTATTATCCTCATGATGGCAAGGTTTATATTATAACAAATGATGGTAAGAAAAAAGAATTAATAATCCTGGGCAACCAATCAGGTCATCAAATAGCAAACCTCGTTCTTACAAAATAAACTGCAGCTTACATTGGGTTTGCTGCTGACACTGTCCCATTTTTTTGCTTTATTCCTTCAGAAATATTCGTTCAATCTTCAGGAAACCCAACGGAAGCCGTCAACGAAACCGGATTATGCAACTCCGCTAACGTAAGGATTCGCAGCAATCTTCTGTTAACGATCCTGCATTACCTTATCATAAAGATGTTTTAACTGAGTATCCCCGAATCCATAAATACTTTCCCTGTTCCAAAACTCTTTAAACAATGTACTAAAGTCGGTAGAAACATTTTTTGTGATTTCTTCAATAACTTTTTCAGGTCTTCCCTTTGTACCGTCTGTTGGGAAACGGTCAATATGTGCTTTTACTACTTCTTGCAGATGTGGAAAAGCAGGGGATTGATCTTTTGCAAGATGCAATAATTCTTCAAGATCATTGTTTTTATAAGCTGTCCATAGTTCATGCCCTGCTTGCAAATCAGCATCACTTAAAAGAATTCTATCAGCAAAACAAACCAGAAGCTGATCTGCATTCGCCGGTCCAAATCCATTCCAAAAATGTTTATAGGTTTTATCTAAATAGGAAGTGTAAACAGCATAAACTTTTTTCTTTACTGACAAACTATTGATAATTGATATAACAAACCACATGTTTACCTGACAGAATAAGTCATATTCAAACCAAAGATTGAATTCGGAATCGTCAGGCGCATTCATTATTTTTTCAAATTCACTTACAACCTTATCGTGATACTCAGCTGCTGTTACGCCAAGGTACTTAGTCCTTGAATGCCAAAAGTCTTCGAGGTCATTACCTGACAAGTCTCCCTCAATAAGGGCTTCTCTGGTAACCATTATGTCTCCTTCAATTTTAGTGTCAGGAAAACTATAAGCAAGAGAATCTCCGTTTAAAAGATTATAAATCATGATTGTGATTTTTTTCATTACTGCCAACACGAAGATGCACCAGGTAAGACAAATATAACATTTGTCTCCATCCGTCTCCCTTCTACCCGAAAAAGTATTTTGCCATTTTCCACTTCTGAAGAAAAAAGACAGATGGTAAGCATAAATTTATTTTTTTATATATTCAAGTCAGATGGCTGCACAATCCTAACCTGGTAAGTGAATAGGAATAATTTTATATTCGCTAAAAAGTTCCTTATTGCCGGCAGATGTTTCAGATATTACCAAAAACCTACTAACGCTTGTAGCAGCAGGCAATGAAAAGGCATTCCGGCAACTCTTTCATCTGTATGCCGATCTTTTACATACCTATCTTCAAAACATCACAAAATCCAGCGAGCTGGCGGAAGAAGTGGTACAGGATATTTTCCTGCAGATCTGGATAAGCCGGGAAACATTACACAATGTCCGCAATTTCAGAAGCTATCTATTTGTTATTTCCCGCAACCATGCCCTGAATATCATTAAAAAGATGATCCGCGAAAACAGGCGGATAAAACAGTGGGAAGAAAGCAATGCCCTGGATACGGAAAGTGATCCGGAACACCTGGAACACCGGTTAAGCCTTCTTGAAGAAGCCATTCTCCTGCTCCCTCCCCAGCAGCAGAAAGTATGGGTAATGAGCCGGAAACAGGGAATGAAGTACAGCGAGATAGCCGCAGCTACCGGCCTTTCCAGGGAAACTATCAAGAAGTACCTGCAATACGCCACCAGCTCCATTACACAATACGTTGCCTCCCGGATCGATCTCCTGGTTATTTTCCTACTGTTCATACGGCGCTAAAAAAAAGTTTCCGGCGCATAGCCCCTTTTTCATTTTCCTGTTGTTCCTATTATTAAGTAACACTTTTCCATGCAAACATCTTCCAGGCTTTCAATGCTGTTCCGGCGCTGGTTCAAAGGCCAAGCCTCGCCTTCCGAGACCGGGGAGCTAATGGACCTGCTTGAAGGGACAGACCCGGATCAGGAGCTGCCGGCCTTATTGAAGGCGGAATGGGATGATTTGCAGGCCCGGCAGGTCTATACTGATGCCAGGAAAGATGAAATGGCTGACAAAATACTGCGGCACGCGCCCCCTCAGCGTCCTGTACGGCTACTTAGAACCCGGATGTGGTGGGCCGCAGCAGCATTGGTATGCATTGTGGCCGGTGCGGCATTGTGGCTGAACCGCCAGCCTTTAAAAAAACCACCGGCTGCCATTGCCCATACCGTGAAAGATGTTGCTCCCGGTAAGCAAGGCGCTGTGCTGACTCTTGCCAATGGAAAGTCTATTGTACTGGATAGCACAGGCAACGGGGTTATTGCCAGTCAAAATGGTACACAGGTAATATATAACAATGGCAATCTTGTATATGATGCAGGATCCGCCGGCGGCGTAAGCTATAATACCATTACAACACCCTATGGACGTAAGTTCCGGCTGGTATTACCTGATAATACAGCCGTATGGCTGAATGCAGGATCATCCCTGCGGTATCCTACCGCTTTTACCGGGGCTGAACGCCTGGTGGAGGTTACGGGTGAAGCCTACTTTGAGATAGCGCAAAACTCCAACAAACCTTTCTATGTAAAGATAAACGATCAAATGCAGGTAAAGGTGCTGGGTACCAGCTTTAACGTTAATGCATATAGCGACGAAGCAAGCATCAATATCACCCTGCTGCAGGGAGCCGTAATGGTGGAAACCGCCGGCGGCAGGAAGTTACAGATCAGACCCGGACAGCAGGCAAAGGTACAGCAGGATGCATCCATTGCCTTGTTGGATAAGGTCAATACAGATCAGGTGATCGCCTGGAAAGAAGGGTATTTCAATTTTGAAGGGGCCTCCCTGCAACAGGTAATGCGGCAGCTGGCAAGATGGTACAATATAGAGGTGGTGTATGAGGGCAAAGTCCCTGACATTACATTTGAAGGAGAGTTACCCAGTACCCTTCACCTTTCCCAGATGTTAAAAATACTAAGCCGGGTAGAGGTCAGGTACCGCATAGAGGAAGAAAAACGTCTTATTATATTACCGTAACCAAAATCGAAGAAACAACGGTTAAGCCTGTAATGAAAACAGGGAAGTGTTTGCACCACCTCCCTGCAGGTAATTCAGGTAACCAGACAAAAAAGCCGACTAAGACTATTTTTTATTCTTGAACCTAAATCATTACAAAAGTATGGATTTTCGCACTTTTTGTAAGTGTAACTGCTATGCCCATACAGAAAGGGCAGAGCGTTTAACCAAAATCAGCTATCATGCTGCGGCAGGACCAGGTCATTCCAACCGCCGGAAGTTAAAAACACTGGTAAGAACAATGAAACTTACTACCATTCTGTTACTGGCAGCCTGCGTGCACATCAGCGCAGCAAGCTTTTCCCAGACCGTCACTTATTCAGCAGAACGTGTTGAGCTATCAAAAGTGTTCGATGCAGTTAAAAAGCAAACAGGCTATGTGTTCTTCTACAACAAAAATATTCTGCGGAACTGTGGCCCGCTGGATATACATGTTGTAAACCAGCCGCTGGAAAAATTCCTGCATGATATCCTGGCAGGCAAACAGCTGGAATATGTAATAGAAGACAAAGCCATTATTATTTCCCGGTCAAAGGAAGAAAGCAGCCCGCCGCAGGCGCTGCCGCCCGGCAATGATCTGAAGGGAAGGATCACGGACGATAAGGGCCATCCCCTGCCGGGCGTGTCTGTTAAGGTAAAGGGAACAAGCAGGGGCACTACCACCAATGCAGATGGCGTTTACAACCTCACTAACCTGCCGGAAAATACAGTACTGGAAGTGTCTTACCTGGGCTTTGAGTCCAGGGAAATGAATGTACAGGGAAAAACAACGCTGGACCTGCAGCTGGTACCTGTGAGCAAGGATATTGAAGGCGTAACGGTAGTAGGTTATACTTCCAAGAATGTCAAATATCTGTCCAGCGCTGTTACTACCGTAACCGGTGAAAAGCTACGGGACGTTACTTCCAACAACCTGGCCGGCCTGCTGCAAGGTAAAGCGGCCGGCGTAACAGTATCTACTCCTTCCGGTGATCCGACTGCTGGCTCCGCGATACTGGTGCGCGGCCAGAGTACGCTGGGCGCCAGCTCAGCACCTCTTTACGTGGTGGATGGCAACATCGGCGGCACTTTTAACCCAAATGATGTGGAATCCGTTACCATCCTGAAAGATGCCGCTGCCACCGGCTTGTATGGCTCCAGGGCTGCCAACGGCGTGATCATCATCACTACAAAACAGGGAAAAGCAGGAAAATCAAAAATATCATTCAGCTCCGCAACAGGATTTAACAAGGCCAATTTCGGGAAGTTCAGGCTGATGGATTCCCGGCAGCTCTATGACTATCAGCAAACATTCACCAGCCGCCCGGACACTGTGCTGAACACCAATACCAACTGGCTGGACCTTGCTTTCAGAACAGCCATGACACAGAGTTATACGCTCTCCGCGTCAGGCGGCTCCGAAAGAACGCAATTCTTTACCTCCGGGAATTACTACAGCGAAGAAGGCACATTGCTCACCAATAAGCTGACAGCCTATAGCTTCCGTACCAATGTAACGCATAAGATAACAGACAAGCTGAAAGTAAGCGTATTGGTGAACGGCATCTTCACAAAGAACGATAACCAGCAGAGCAGCACGCTCTATGATGCTTATACAGACCTTCCCTGGGACAATCCTTTTAACCGCGATGGCTCGCCACGCCCGGGCAACAGCGATGGCTGGCTGGGCCGCGACCAGCACAATTTCCTGCATTCATTACAGTACAATCTTTCCTACGATAAAAAATTTGAAGGAACAGGCGATCTGAATATAGACTACGCCATCTTTAAGCATTTTACTATCTCCTCCTATAACAGGGCTTACTTTAACAGCTATAAGGGAGTGGAATATTATGACCGCCGCTCGCAGGAAGGAACAGCGGACAATGGTTACCTCTCTAACGAGAACAGCTATACGAGCCGGCTGCTAAGCTCCAACCGGTTGCGATATGACAATAGTTTCGGGGATCATAACCTGTCAGTGCTGGCCGTACAGGAGGGAGAAAAGTATTATTATGATGTTAATACCGCCACCGGCCGCGGGCTGCCGCAGGGAATGACGGCTATGTCTACCGCCACGGAGGTAAAGAACAATCCCACCGGCGGCTGGAACCAGTATTCATTCACCAAATGGCTGGCGCAGGCCGATTATAATTTTGCCAACAAGTATTTCCTAGTTGCCTCTTATGTATATGATATCTCGTCCAAGTTCGGTAATAATAATCCCGGCGGCAGCTTTTACCAGTTAGGCGCATCCTGGATCCTGACCAACGAGCAGTTCCTGGCAGGCAACAGCACCATCAGCTTCCTGAAGCTGCGCCTGGGGCATGGCACCGTAGGCAACCCGCCCAGCGGCGATTACCAGGCATTAGGGCTGTACTCTTATGACCAAACGGCAAGCTACGCGGGCCTGGCAGGCTCCTACCCTTCCCAGAAAGCCAATCCTGATCTTACCTGGGAAAAGATCAGGGTCAATAACCTGGGACTGAACGTTAGCTTTTTTGATGACCGCATAGGACTGATAGCAGATGTGTATGACAAACATGCCAAGTCATTGCTAATGACAAAGAATCTGCCGTACACCAGCGGATACTCCTCCATACTGGAGAACATTGGCTCTGTAAACAACAGGGGCTTTGAGATCACATTGAACACGCAGAACCTTACCGGTGCATTCAAATGGGAAACCAGCTTTAACATTGCGCATAACCGGAACAAGGTTACCAAGCTAAATGGCAGCGACAGGTTCGCCAGTCCGGGCGCCATGCAGCCTGTAGGCCTGAATGAGGATATGGATAAATGGTACATGCGCATCTGGGCCGGCGTAGATCCCGCCAACGGCGATCCGCTCTGGCAGAAAGTGGAGACCGACCAGAATGGCAAGCAGACCATCACACTTACCAACTCCTATAACCAGGCCACGCTGCAATACACCGGCACCTCTGCTGCGCCAAAATTTACGGGCGGCATACTAAATACCTTTTCCTACCGGGGCTTCAGCCTGAGCGCCTTCTTTAATTTCGTAAGCGGCAACCAGGTGTACAATAATTCAAGGCAGTTCTTTGATTCCGATGGATTGTATGACAGCTATAATCAGATGGTGCTGGCAGATGGCTGGAGCCGGTGGCAACAGCCGAGGGATAACGCCACGCATCCCAAACCTTTGCTGGGAGGAAATAAATCATCCAACCAGCCATCTTCAAGATACCTGGAGGATGGCAGCTACATCCGCCTGCGCAATGTGCGGCTGGCATATGATCTTCCGGCTGATCTGATTGGCAGGATCCATATCAGCACTGCGCGGATATTCATAAGCGGCGATAACCTCTGGACCGCTACCCATTTTTCAGGTATGGACCCTGAAGTAGACTTCAGCTCAGGCGAATCCGGAACCAAATATCCTATCAGCAGGAAAATATTATTTGGAGTAAATGTTGAATTCTAAAAACAAGATCATGAAGCATCGTATTCTGTATATATTCCTTTCCGGCTGCCTGGTGTTTGGTACAACAGCCTGCAAAAAATATTATGAGCCGTCCACTGCCAAATCGGAAGCAGACGCGCTGAACTCCGCTGATGATGTGGAATCCGCCACCATCGGCGCATATGCCGTACTCAAGAAACCGGAGTACGTCAGGAGCATGCATTTCCTCTCTGAATATCCCAGCGATGATGCTGCGCAGGGCCAGACCTCTTCAGATGACCTGTCTAACTGCTACCGCTATACGCACCTGGTGGACGGAGCCCATGCCACCAATGTGTGGATGCAGGCCTATTCCGTGATCAATGCAGCCAACAAGGTGATTGCCTTTGTGGCGGATGATCAGTCAGATGCCCTGAACCAGCTGAAAGGAGAATGCCTTTACCTGCGCGCCATGATGTATTTCAACCTGGCCCGCGTATTTGGCAGGCCTTTCCCGCAGAACAGCGGCGCGGGTGCAGGGGTACCGCTGGTGCTGGAAAACGCGCAGGAGGAGTTTCCTGCACGGAACACTGTAAAAGAAGTGTACGGCCAGGTGATCACTGATCTGCAGAAAGCCGCTGCAATGATGACGGAAGAGAAGAACAACAACTTTGCTTCCAGGGAAGTAGCCTATGCTTTGCTTTGCCGCGTTTACCTGTATATGGATGACAATGACAAAGCCCTGGAATATGCGGATAAAGTGATCAGCTCCGGCCGGTATGCGCTGCTGCAGGGCGCAGACTATCAGCATTACTTCAGGGGCGTGCCGGAAGATAATGACGAAACGATCTTCTGCATACGGCATATGACAACGGAGAACCGCGATTTCTCCGCCATTGGCTCTATGTATTTCAGCGAAGGCGGACAGGGCGTGACCGGCTGGGGAGAGATCTATGCTTCCAGGCAGTATGTGAACCTGCTGGACAAACATCCGGAGGATCTGCGCCATAGTTTCATCTCGCCCTACACAACAACCGGTACACTGGAATATCCGTATGCAATACCGGTAACTACTATCCGCTACAATACAAGGCTGAATCCCAATACGCCTATGTACTATGTGAATAAGTATAATTACCAGGAAGGTCTTGTCAATCTTAGCTCTCCGGTATATCTGCGCCTGGCAGAGATTATACTGAACCGTGCAGAGGCCAATGCCAAGAAAGGGAACCTGCAGGCGGCGCTGGATGATGTGAACACTATCCGCAAACGCGCAGGCCTGACCGGCGATGCATTATATACATTGGCCAATTTAGGCGCCAGAACGGTGCTGGATGTAGTGCTGGAAGAACGTCAGCTGGAGCTGGCCTTTGAAGGTCACCGCGCTTATGACCTGTTCAGGAATAACCGGCCACTGATGCGCGACTATCCCGGTACGCACAGTCTTAATAACACACCTTCCACCAATATCACGCAAACCATACCATCCACTGATAACAGGGTTATTTTTTATATCCCGAACAGGGAGATACTGATCAATCCAAAACTTACCCAGAATCCATGATCTTTTAATCCTTAAAAATGCACCTGACGGCCTGTGCGCGGCTACGCATGCGCAGGTCCGGCAGGCTTGCAAAATCAAATACTATTACATGAAACCTAAACAAAAAATGCTCAGCGCCATTCTGATAATTGCCGGCATATTTGCCTGCGGAAAAGACAAAGGCATTTCCGGCGCCCCGAAGATGCAGAACCATCCTACTGCCGCGCCACCTGCTTCCAGTTATAATGTAGCCCTGGCGGGAAACGGGTTTGTTACCACGCTGCCGGCTGGCAACGCAGAAGTGATCACTACCAACGGACTTGGCAACTGGACCAGCGCATCCAGTATTACCAGCGTGTATTTCCGCCTGGGCCTTGCAGGGCAGCTCAATGTGGCCGTGAAGGCAAAAGTGCCGGACGGCACCAGCGTGATAAAGGTAACTGTTAACGGTACTTCCTTTAACGTAACGCTCAGCGGTAATACCTATAACACCTATACCGCAGGCAGCGTTAACATCACTGCTGCCGGATACGTAAAGGTAGACCTCCAGGGCATTAGCAAGACCGGCGGCTATTTTGCAGATGTATCTGATATTGTTATCAGTGGCGCTGCTACGGCAAACAATGTGGTATATGCCAATGACCCGGAAAATTATTACTGGTCAAGACGCGGGCCTTCCGTGCATCTGCAGTTCACGCCCCCGGCAGGTACTACAGCGGAATGGTTCTACAGTGAGCTGTATGTGCCGGCCGGCCAGGATAAGATCGGTTCTTATTTTATGGCCAACGGTTTTGACGGCGGTTATTTCGGCATACAGGTGAACAGCAGCACGGAAAGGCGGGTATTGTTCTCTGTATGGGATCCCGCTACCGGTAAAACATCACTTGTGCGGAAAGGCGCAAACGTGGTGGACAACAGTTTTGGCGGGGAAGGCACCGGCGGACAAAGCTACCTGGTGTTCAACTGGAAGGCAGGCACTACATATAAATTCCTTACGCAGTCTAAACCTGACGGCGCCGGCGCCACAGATCTCTCTTCCTGGATCTATACACCGGAATCCGGCAGCTGGCGCTTTATTGCCACCTGGAAAAGACCCAATACCGTTACCTATCTGACAGGCCTATACTCTTTCCTTGAAAATTTCAATGATACGCAGGGCTATCTTGGGAGAAAAGCCCGTTATGCCAACCAATGGATAAGGGATACGGCTGGCACGTGGATAGAGCTGTCTAAAGCTACTTTCACAGCAGATGCCACCGCTCACAATGACCAGCGCCGTGATTATGCGGGCGGTGTTGAATCAGGAGTATTCTATTTGCAGAATGGCGGATTCTTCTCCAATTATGTGAACTACAATACCAGCTTTAGGCGCACGGCTACAGGCGTACCGCCTGCTGTGAACCTCAGCAGGCTGCCATAGTTAAAAGGACATCAACTAATAAGTAACTATAAACAACTACTATCATGATATATCGCAGAACTTTTCTTCAACAAACAATAACTGCCGGTATTGGTTTATCATTATTCAATACGCCGGCAAAACTATTTGCCCAGGTAAAAAAAGCTAAAGTAAGAGTAGGCCTGATAGGGGTAGGCGCACGCGGGCAGAATCACCTGAGCCTGTGCCTGCGGCGTGAAGATGTGGACGTAATAGCCATCTGTGATCCTGACACCAAATGGGCCGTTCCCAAGGCAATGCAGCTGATCAGCAAAGCATATGGCGCTAACAGGAAAGTAACCGCATACACCAATGGTAATGAGGATTTCCTGAACATGCTTAAACGGGATGATATTGATGCCGTGATCATTGCCACTCCATGGGAATGGCACACCAAACAGGCCGTAGCGGCTATGAAAGCAGGTAAAACGCCCGCAGTGGAAGTTTGCGGCGCCAGTGATATACAGGAATGCTGGGAGCTGGTGAATACCAGTGAAAGCACCGGCGTGCCCGTGTTCGGTATGGAAAATGTATGTTACCGCCGGGATGTAATGGCAGTACTGAATATGGTGCGGCAGGGATTATTCGGAGAGCTCACACATCTGCAGGGCGGTTACCAGCACGATCTGCGCGGGGTTAAATTTAACAACGGGCAGCAGGTCTATGGCGGCGGGGTGGAGTTTGGCGAAAAAGCTATGTCAGAAGCCAAATGGAGAACCAACCATTCCGTACACCGCAACGGCGACCTTTATCCTACACACGGATTAGGGCCTGTTAATAATATGATCAACATCAACCGGGGCAACCGTTTAATATCGCTCAGCGCTGTAGCCACCAAATCCAGGGGATTGCATAAATATATAGTAGATAAAGGCGGGCAGGATCATCCCAATGCCAAAGTGGAATTTAAGCTGGGCGATATTGTGAGTACGCTGCTCAGAACCAATAACGGGGAAACCATCCTGCTCTCACATGATACAAACTCTCCCCGTCCTTATTCTCTTAATTTCAGAGTGCAGGGCACCAATGGTTTATGGATGGATGATCTGGATTCTATTTACGTGGAAGGTAAAAGCCCCTATGACCAGTGGGAAAAAGCCGGCAAACCTGATGAAACCGGCAGTTACATGAACAGGTATGACCACCCGTTATGGAAACGTTATGCAAATGACGCTTCAGGGGCCGGTCATGGCGGTATGGATTGGTTTGTGATCAACTCTTTCATTGAAAGCATAAAACGCGGAGCTCCTTATGCGCTTGATGTGTACGACCTGGCCACCTGGTACGCTATTACCCCGCTGAGCGAACAGTCTGTGTCAGAAGGCGGGAGTGTGCAATACATTCCTGACTTTACCCGTGGCGCGTGGATAAACCGCGAACCGGTGTTTGCACTAAATAATGAATGGTAAGTCAGATTGAATGATTTTGATATGGCATTCAGACATAGCGCCATTCAACCAGTTAGTACTGGGCATGATGCGGTGGCCTGCATCATGCCCAGTAGGCTATCTTTATACTACTGTACTTTTTACAGCTTTTTTCCCTCAAGCTTGCGTATAGCCTCCGGCATAACAGGTGTAAAAAAATTTACCAGGTTCCCGTCAGGGTCCCGGAACAAAAGAGACCTGTTGCCCCAGGGCATAGTGGTCGGTTGCTGCACAATATATGGCTGCAGGAATTCAGCCAGTCTTTCATAATCGCGGTCAACATCGGCCACCTTGAATTCGATAATGGCTGTTTTGTTTTCAGCGGCTTTGGCAACCTCGTCGCCGCCAAAAGCCTGTAAGGTTTTCGTGCTGCCTATGGCTAAAGTTGCCACCTTCGTCTGCAGCTCAGCAAACTCGGGCGTGTA
>Ga0102590_1000896_pt1 | contig 53988 bp, 56 predicted proteins | sample AraplaMF_Col_mMF_FD_76859 | JGI IMG/M metagenome (GOLD analysis project Ga0102590, IMG submission 76859) | Arabidopsis root microbial communities from the University of North Carolina, USA - plate scrape MF_Col_mMF | ecosystem: Host-associated > Plants > Roots > Endosphere | place: USA...
ATCAGCAAGCTCGAGGATCTCGCGCATATGGCCGAGGACCTCTCCGGCCATCCGCAGCGTAGTGACGCGCCTGTGCCGTTGATTTGGGAGAATGTGCTGCCGGATACCGATGCGCAGCTCGGCCGAACGCGTGCCGACAATAACGGGCTCCGGCATTGGGAAGAGGCCATTCTAAGGCTGATCGCCAAGTCGCTCGACCGCGGCTCTGAAATCGTTCTGCTTCCCGAATTTGCGCTTCCGCCGACAAGGTCGAACGAAGCATTTGAGGGTAGCCTCAAGCGCATTTGCGCACAGCCATCGCACGATTTCTTCCTTTTTGCGGGGACGCGCCACGAGGAGCGCTACAACCGTGGGCTCATCGTTTCGAAACGCGGCAAAGATGTGCAGCAATATTGGCACTACAAGACGGCGTCGGCGCGCGGCCTCGGAGAAAATATCATCGGACCACATGGGACGAAACTGCCCGGCTACCAAACCCGAATCCGGATTGCCAATGACAACGCCGCGATTGTCGTTGCCGTGTGCTACGACACTTATGACCCGACGAACTTCCTCAATCTGGTGCTCGACGGGATTCAGGACGATATGGACTATGTGCCGAAGATCATCCTGGTCCCTGCGTTCAACCCCGCCTCAGACTTTGTCGAATTGCTGCGCGATCTCAGCTTCCTCGCTCAATGCACCGTCATCTATGTGAACGGCTTGCATGGCGACGCGCATGCATTTGTTTGCGGTGTCAAGCTGTCCGATATCGTCGATCGGTGGGATCTTCTCTTGGCTTCGATCAAGGCCAAGGAAGCGGAGATAGCAAAGGACCTGCAGGATGAGAGCGATGACTTCCGGCGGCGCAAGATTGACGACCCGGAATTCGTGCGAGATGGAAAAGTGCTAACATGGATCAACGAAAGACGGCGCCTTCAGTCGATCCTTCAGAATTTTCGTGTGTGGCTTGAAACGCTTCAGGCGAATGGCAATCTGGAGTCGCTCATCACCGTCGAGGATTGCGTCGACTGCAACAACAACCGGCATGATCCTGGCGAACGGCTGTGCTTTCGCGACATCCTCTATTACAACATCGATAGAGCGCTCCTGAAGATCCTGTCGGATTTTCGCCGCGAATTCTTTGCCAATGACGATTTTCTGCCGGAGCCGTTTCGTCGCAAGAATATGATCGATGCCGCGAAAAACATTTGAGGGGGCGGCCGAGCAATAAGGCGATATGATCCGCTCGTTTGCGCCGCCGATCCTTCGTCTCAAGGATCAAGCGCTAGAAACGGCCCAGGTAACCGCCATCCTCCCATTTCCGTTCGATGTCATCAGCAACACACTGCGGCGGCTGTGCCGCGCCCTGGTCGAAATAGTGCTTGAAATCGACATGCACCCGCATGTTTGCGGGACGATACGCGCTCATGCGGTCGTAGAGCAGAACCAATCCGGCTTCAAACCGACGATAGACGGATTTATGCATCGGTGATGTCGATAGTCCCGTATTTTGATCAACGGGAATGTCGCGGACGCCGAGCTTGAGAAAACTGGTGGCCTGCTCGTTGTGCTGCGGTCCAGCCGGATCGGGCGAAAGGCGCAGAACGCTGCCGTCGTGCTTGAGCCCATCCGGGACGAGCGAGGCACCCGCCACCATCCAGTTGAGCGCATTGTCCGAAAGCCGCGCCTCATTCTCCAAATAGCCGCCGCCGACATCGGCATGGACGCCCGGAAACCAGATCTGCTCGAAATAGAGATTGCCGTGCGGATCGCGCCCGGCCTTCGAGGCGCTCGGTGACCAGGGGACACGCTTGAAATCGGCGCGGTTCTCGTCAATCGAGATGGCGTGCTTGGCGTAACCAACGTTCGGGTTGAGCGTCGTGTCGTAGAACTTGTGCTTGGGTGGCGCGAAGTGCAGCGTCGCCAGCCGCTTGAAGAAGCCATAACCCGGCAAGGCCGGCGCGACCTTCACATAGTTCATCGCGAGCCCAATGATTGCGGCGGCAACACCTGCCAAACCCAGGAGCCAGGCGGCCCATCCGGCCCACGGCAAGAACGGCTCGAGCGCGCTTCCCAGCCAGAGCAGACCGGCCAGCAGCGCGATGCCCGAGGCGACCAGCACCGGACCGAGATATTTGTGGCCGAGGGCCGCGACCGTATCGAATACGCCGATGAAATAAGGAAAGGCGTTGGCCTGCTCAACGCCATTGACGGTGGCTGAACTGCCGTGCTGCTGCCGGAATTGCGCGGCGATGGCGTCACGGGTCTCCATCAGGAATCGTCGATAGTCCCCAACATCCTTGCGCTTGTAAGATGGGCAGAACTGGTAGACGTCCTTGACCGCGTGCTCCGCCAGCTTTCGCAGGCTCTTGGGATCGAGCCGGAGAGGGGAGCCGTCGGGCATATGCCGGGGAATACCGCAATAGGTCATCACCCCGGCAACCGAGCGCACCGTGTAGGCCCCCCGGCTGAACCCGATCAGGAAGACGCGATCGCCGTCTTCGTAAAGACGGATGATGGCCGCATAGCAATCGACAATGTTGCGGGTAATACCAAGGCCCGTCGCCATGCTGGCGAGATTGTAGACCCAGCGCATCCAGCCGATCTTGAAATGACCGCCGTCGGACGCCGAGCCGAGGCCGGCATCGTAAAACGCCACCTGCTCGGTTGGCTCGATCTTGGTATCCGGACCTACCCGGCAGGCGCGGTAAAGTTTGTAAACATTGGTTCGGGCTTCATCGAAATTGATGCCGCCAGCCTGACCCGTCCCGTCGGAAAAAATCACAATATTCTTTGGCATCGCACACAATTCCCCCAAACGTGCGCTAGAAGCCAACCTATATCATAGATTGCGTGATGGAAGATGTGATCCAGCCGAACTCACCGGAGATATTGATACGGGCGGCCGCGCGCCCTCGGGCACCCGGTAAATTGCTGCCGGCGGAGGGGGGTGATGTCGGAACCGGGCCGCCTCGATCGTCTTGAATCCGAGGTTATTCCAAACGGAGTTCTGCGTTCATGGCCCCCCGCGCCAACTGGAAAGGCTTCCTGCGTCTGTCCCTCGTGACCTGCCCGGTGGCACTTTATCCGGCCACTTCCGAGAGCGAGAAAATCTCCTTCAACCAGCTCAACAGGCAGACTGGCCATCGCATCAAATATCTCAAGGTCGATGCCGATACCGGCGACGAGGTCGCGAACGAGGATATCGTCAAGGGCTACGCGCTCGACAAGGACAGCTTCATCGAGGTCTCGAAGGAGGAGCTTGAGAACATCGCGCTGGAGTCCACCCGCACCATCGAGATCGACGAGTTTGTCGCTCGCAGCGAGATTGATCCCCGTTATCTGATCCGGCCCTATTACCTGCGGCCGGACGGCAAGGTGGGCCACGACGCCTTTGCCGTGATCCGCGAGACCATCCGCGACATGGACAAGGTCGCCATCGGCCGGGTCGTGCTGACCAACCGTGAGCACATCATTGCACTTGAGGCGCTCGACAAGGGTCTCGTCGGCAATCTGCTGCGCTATCCTTACGAGGTGCGCTCAGAGCAGGAATATTTCGACGAAATCCAGGACGTCAAAGTCACGAAGGATATGCTCGATCTGGCCAAGCATATCGTGAACCAGAAAGCGGGCCGTTTCGAGCCGGGCAAGTTCGAGGATCACTACGAAGCTGCCCTCGTTGATCTCATCAACAGCAAGCGCGCCGGCAAGCCGATCACGCCCAAGGAGCGGCCGCGCGGGGAGAACGTTGTTGATCTCATGGAAGCGCTGCGGCGCAGCGTCAGCAAAGAGGCCGCACCCGCGAAACCTGCCAAGAAGCCACGGAAGGCGTCGAGCGGCCAGAAGGAAATGCTGATGCCGATCGAAGGCAAGAAGCCGAAGAAGGAAGCAGCCGCCAAGAAACCTTCCGGGCGCCAACGCAAATCGGCCTGAAGGACACTCAATTCAGACGTCGACGAAGCTCTTTGATAATAGACCGGAGATCGTCTGCATATTGCTGGATAATCCGAAGCGCTTCCTCCGTCCGCGATGGCGGAGGTTCGGAGGTCTTCTTGGTCGGATCAGGCTGTTCCGGACGCTTCATATCTCAGTCGTCGACCAAGCCGGAAGGCCGTCCTTGAGCTAGATCAAGGCTCTCGCAGCTAGCCGGGTGGGCATTCCGGACAGGTGTCGCCGATAGAGCCGAGCATGTCGTCGATGATGGCAACAGCCTCGTCAGGCGAGAGACCAAGGGCTGGCTCCTCCCGCGCAATGCGGCGTGCCCGTTCATGCGCGTGCGGATCCGCACGGTCCTTCATCCAGCCATGTTCTTCGCACTCATGGATGGCCCCGGCTTCAAGCAGCACGCTTCGCGCCCAGCCCGCGACGGTGCGGATCGCCGGACGCCGCTCCTTCATCATCAACATCGAATTCGCTCCCGCCATGCGGGACGAATCCTTTTGGTCCGCCCCGCGTTCCGGCGGGCTAGCACAAGGCTGGGATTCGCAAATGAGGGAGCTGCGCCTTGTCCACCTGTTCCGTCCCGACCTGTGGACGGTGAGGGCCCTACTTTTCGAGGCCGACCTCTCCACGAAGTTGGTCGATCAGCTCGGAAGCCTCGGCCTTGGTGAGCTTCTTTTCAGTCGGGTCGGGCTTGTGCGCCTGCCCGCTCAGGGTCTTCAGGTAGGAGGCCTGCGCGCCGGTCATCGGATCGTCGCCGGATACCCAGTCCTCAGGATCTTTCGCGGTATTGTCAGCCATTTTCACCTCCGGGCTTGCTCCTCCCAACGTTTAACTTGATTGTTTGTTCCTTTTTTGTTCTCGTGCGGACTTTCAAGTTTCGAGGGGCGGGACGTGCCGGACATTGACTTCATCCGGGGTGAAATCGAGCGCATGCGCGCGCAAGTCGGACGACAGCGCCGGGAAATCCTACTGCTCCAGCGCGCAGGCATAGCAACTGCGTCGGCCGAGGCCCTGCTCGGGCGGATGCAGGCCAAGATCGAAGGGTTGTGCGCTCAGCGGGATGAGCTGAAGCGAGCCCAGCCGGGACCCGTCAAGGGCAAGGTGCTTGGTGGCCGGAGATGGTGATACGTGAACTGGAGTATTTTACGGGCAGCGTCGATCAGCCACCGTTCCCCAAAGCACTCGCGGACGTATGGGCATCGGCATGCATGAGTAATGATCATCATAGCGATCGATCAGTACGCCGAAGCCGCGGCCCGTAATCACGAATGTTTCTGAAGTGAGCCGCAGTCCATTGGTTGAAGCCGCAGGCGCAATGAGGAGGCAGGGGCTTTGAGGTTGCGAGGCAACTTCTGGATGATAACCTGCCTCTTGTTTGATTCTGAGTGATTGCCCGCACGGCTCCTGACCAGCATTGCAAGCCGGGAGCACCTCGTTCACATGCCACGGTTTTTTGTCCGATGACCGGCGACGAATTTCGCGACCACATAGCCTCGCTCCTGCGCATCCGGTACGAGCATGTCCAGACCGAAGTGAAGATTGCGGCCAAGAAGGCCGACATTTGCTTTGAAATCCAGGCCGGCCCAAGGCGGCGCACCAAGGTCGCCGCGGAATGCAAGCGCTGGGGCCGGGCCCTGACGCGGGATCACGTCAAGGACATCCTCGCGGATTACGACCCCGCGTTTCAGAACAAGGAAATCGACGAAATCTGGATCATCTCCGATCAGACACCCGCGCCGGGAGCGCGTGAATTTGCAGAAGCCTATCGGCACTGCCAACTCATGACCGGAATGGAATGTGAGCAGGAGATCGTTGATTTCCGTCCAATGATCAACTCCCTGATCGAGTCGTACAAAGTTGACCCGATCTCAAGATACTACATCTCGCCCAGTTTCTATGCCTCCGAGGATGTGAGAGCCGATCTTCACTCCCACGTCGAGAAGTGGCTTGCCGATGACACGGCAAATCCCATCGCGATCTGGGCCGGTTACGGCATGGGGAAGACGAGTTACTCGAAATTCCTGGCATCCGTGCTTGCACAGAAGTGCTGCGAAAATTACGGGGCGAGAATCCCGATCCTGATCAGTCTCGGTGAGTTTACGACCGCACCCGACTTGGAAACGCTCATTACCGCGCAATTGACCAATCACTATGGCGTGCGGTTTTTTTCCACCGCTGCCTTTCGCCTGCTCAACGCCCATCATCGTTTCGTCATCATCCTTGATGGCTTTGATGAGATGAAATTCGCGATGGCGCCGAACGATTTCAACCACATCTCAGCGCAGATACGAAAGACCGCCGCAGTTGATTCCAAGCTGCTTCTGCTGGGACGACCAGATTCCATTGAAAGCGAGGAAGAAGCGACGAGGCTCACCAGCTCCCGCTTCCACACCATTCCACTGAAGGCTGACAGCGGCCCCGACTTCGACAGCCTCCGCATGGCGTTCCTCTCGAAGGAGGAATACCTGACGCTCATTCGCAATTTCCTGGCCACCGTCGCGGACACCAAGCCCCACCGCACGCCGCTCGATCAGCTTATCGCGACCGTCGCATCGCTCGATCTTGGAGATATTCTGTCGAGACCGGTCCAGGCCAAGATGTTGGCGGAGGTTGCCGCCGACCCGGATGCTGATCTGTCCGCGATTTCCCGCTTCACGCTCTATGAGCTCTTCATCCGAAGCATTCTCAGGCGCGAAGAGGAAAAAGCCGCGCGGAAACATCTGGGCACGGCGCAGCGTATTCATTTCATGCGGCTGCTTGCCTGGTGGCTATGGACTGTCAAGAAAACGCGGACGTTTGCGGCCAATGAGATTCCGCTGGATATCATTCAGCAGTTCCAGATTCCGAATGTTTCGCTCGAAGGTCTCCGGCGCGAACTGTTGATAGGCTCGGTACTCGAAGAAAAGAACGTTGGATATTTCCTGGCCGAAAAGGACGCCGGAATCTTCTATTTTCCGCATACCTCCTTCACAGAGTTCCTGGTCGCCGACTACATTATGTCGCCGGACTTCCTGAGCCTGGACGTCGCCAAGCTTCCCGACGCGCTTTATGGCGAGGTGCCGACATTCCTCGAAGAGCATCCGTCAAAGGACGCTATCCTTACGATCTACAACCGAATGAAAGTCGCCCGGATCGCCATGACAACAGGCTGCATCCAGGTGTTGTTGAACAATTTCAAGACGCGCCTCAATGTTGAGCTTGCGAGACCGGAAAGCGCTGATCCCTGGGATGTTGGCCTGCGCTACTTTCTCCTTCATGCCGACAATCGGCCGGTGGATGCCCGGAAATTTCTCTTCGCCTGTCTCGATGCAGGAAACCCGCCGACCGAGCTGGCCGCCATGTATTGCATTTTGTACGAGGATGCCTTGTCCGGGCAGAGCGCCGATTCGGCGATTGCCCGCATGGTCCTCCATATCTTTCGGCGCGTCGGGTTTTCCGATCTCGTTTCGGCTCTTGAACGCGGAGAAACAACAGCGCGGTCCTCTGATCTCAACCATCTCGCGGAGATCGTGACGAACTCGATCAGGCTTGCGCGCGGTTCGAGCATACTCTTCGATTTTTCCGGTTTCTCCTCGGTCGCTCTCAACTTCATCGGCGCGGCCTGCTCCGTACGCGACGTGATCGAGCGCATCACGAAAACATTCAACATCCCGGACAACAATCTTTTGGCATCGACGACCGATGCTACGGAACGCGCGCTTGTCCTGGACCTTGTTCGCCGCGAGGGCGCTATTCGCATCATCCCCACCATTTCGCCTCCTGATCAGAGCAATTGATCGGGGCGCGTCCGCTCTGCGGACCGGGCTCTGTAAGCTGCGCTTACCGAGTCTACGCCTCGGCCCATGCGGGTCACGATCCCATCGCGCAACGATCATGTGCTCGTCGCCGGAGGCACTCGGAAAAGGGGCTCGCTGCGCGACCGCTATCACTGCCCCGTTCCCGGGTGCCTTATTAAACCGGTCTCCTCGCTACACTCGTCCCGCGTGCCGGCGTTGCCGTCGCTATGCTCACGCGGCCCGGGTGCCATTGCAGCGGGGCGATGCGCGTTCGCGCACGCCGGTCCAGGATCGACGTTGCCTAGCTCAAGCTCGGCCATCCCTGCCTTAGCAGCAGCTTGTACCCATGCTCCGTCATCCATTTGGCGCGGGCGAAGTGACTTTCGTAAGCTTGCTTGCCACGAGCCGGTTCACGCTCGGCGTCAATATGCAGGATGATTTGCGTCACCTTGCGCCAATCGGCGCCTTCCGCATTCGCATGGAGCATGCGCAAATAGGTGGTGATGTGACTATGGTCATATGGTGTCAGTGCCGGATCAGACGGTGCTGTTTCCGACACATCGGGATCGAGCGGGATGATCTTTTGCATTCCTGGACCTGAACTCGGCTTGATAGATTCTCGGAACGAGAATGTCTCCGCCGAATGCCGTCGCGCATAGTCCCGATTTATGCACCACGTGGTGCCGCCGGAGCACCACTCTCCCCGAGGCTTTTGGAAATTACTTCTATTCCCGCGTACGCGCTCCTTTCGTTCTCTGAAGCATTGTCTCGCCGCTGCCGCGGCAGCAGCTTAGGGGCGCGGCCCCTCGGCGCGTCGCAAGGGCAGGCCTGCGGTTTTGGCTCCCCCACGCAGCTTTGAAATCTTTGGAAGTGCGCGGTGCCCCCAAAAAAGTTGCCCAAGCGGGCAACTTCCTTCAGCCCTTGCGCCTTGCACACCTCGCTACTCGCCGCGAGGCAGGGGTTATGGCGGCCTTTTGCCGCGCACAACCCCAGCCTTAAGGAAAAAAGCAATGAGCAACAGAACCAAGACCTCCGCCGCAGCCCGCAACATCGTCATGGTGCCTCTCGGCAAACTGAAGAAGTCACCCAAGAACGTGCGCAAGATGCCGCATTCAAAAGCCGAAGTGGAAGCACTCGCCGCCAGCATCGCATCCCTCGGCATGCTCCAATTCCCCGTCATCGAGCCTGAACTCGGCCCGAAGAACAAACCGACCGGCAACTATCTGGTCAATGCAGGCGAGGGACGCCGCCTCGCGCAATTGCTTCGCGCGAAGCGCAAGGAGATCAAGAAGGATGAGCCGATCCCCTGCATTCTCGACACAGAGCACAACGCGACCGAGATCAGCCTAGCCGAGAACGCCATACGCTCAAACATGCATCCCGCCGACGAATATGAGGCCTTTGTCGAGCTTCACAAGGTGCAAGGCATGGGCATCGAGGATATCGCCGCCCGGTTCGGCGTCAGCGCTGCCGTTGTCAAACAGCGGCTCTCGCTCGGAGCCGTCAGTCCAGCCCTGCTCGATCTCTACCGCGCTGACAAGATGAACCTTTCGCAACTGACAGCGTTCACCGTCACCGATGATCACGCGCGGCAGGAGGAAGTCTGGGCAACGCTCGGTTGGACCAGGAGTCGCGGTGTCATCCTGCATGCCCTGACCGAAGGTCAGGTTTCCATCGGTGACCGCAGGGCAGTGTTTGTTGGCATAGACGCCTATGAGAAAGCGGGCGGCATCATCATCCGCGACCTGTTCGATGAGGAAGGCGGCTACCTGACCGATGCAGCCCTGCTTAACCGTCTCGTGCACGAAAAGCTTCAGTCAGTCGCCGAAACCGTCATGGCCGAAGGCTGGAAATGGGTCGAGGTTGATTTGGAGTTCGATTTCCGGCGCTCCTGCTCCATGGCGACCATCGACGGTGTCGAGAGGGAACTGAGCGCAGAAGATCAGCAGAAGCTGGAAGCGCTGCAGGACCGCCTTGACACCTTCAGCAGCGAAGACGAGCAGGATGCTCCGTACGAGGAAAGGGTCAAAGAGCTCGAGCGCCTCGAACAGGAAATCGCCCCTCTCACCGAAAAAATCTTTCGTCCCGAAGATATCCACCGCGCGGGCGTATTCATCTCACTTGGACAGAAAGGCAACGTCCGCATCGAGCGCGGTTATCTCCGGCCCGAGGATGAGCCGAAGGAGGAAGGCGAGAGCGAAGATGTGGAAGCCGCGCCGAAACCCACCGGAACAGAAGGTCTTTCCGCCGCCTTGGTCGCCGAACTGACCGCGCACAGAACGGCAGCATTGTGCAACGATCTGGCACAAGTTCCCGAACTGGCGCTGATCGCGGTCACCCATGCGCTGGCGGCAAGTGCCTTCTATCGCTTCAACAGTCTTTCCTGCCTCGGTCTTTCGTTGAACCAGATCTCTCTTTCAAGACCTGCACCAAGTATCGATGAGACACCCGCGGGGCAGGCCATCGCTGCGCGGCACGAGGCATGGGCATCCAGAATGCCGAACGATGGAAGGGCGCTTTGGTCGTTCGTCTCCTCGCTCAGCATGGATGAGTTGATGTCCCTGCTCGCCCATTGTGCATCTTTGTCGCTCAATGCCGTGCAGCGTCCGGGCGATCAATCGCAGGCCAATGCACTCGACCACGCAGCCGAGCTGGCGAAGGCCATGCCGCACGATATGACGAGGTACTGGCAGCCGAACGTGGCCAACTATCTTGGGCGCGTCAGCAAGGACAAGATTCTTGAGGCCGTGCGCGAAGGCGTCTCCGTTGAAGCAGCCGAGAATATCGCAGGTCTCAAGAAGAGCGCGATGGCCGAAGCCGCCGAACAGCGGCTCGCCGAAAAAGGATGGCTTCCCAAACCTTTGCGCCATACGCCCGCATGCAGCGAGAATCGATTGACGGATATTGGCCAAGCCGCGTAGCAAAGTTGAAGAGGAAGGGGAGCCGCGTCCTGATGAAGGGCGCGGCTTTTTCGTTTTCTCGTTCTTGCGCATGGCACCGGCCTACAGGAGGCGTCCACTGCGCTTTTCGGTTGCGCGCCGGGATTGGCGATCTCTCAGGGAAGCCGTTCAGCCTCCAAGGCGGCGCTCGCCGTCAATACCGAACGGTGCCCGCCTACGGCCTGCCTCCCATTGCGGTTTTGACCGCTTCGCTGGTCCCGCCTTGCGCATCCGAACGGCAACGAGATCGCCAATCCCGGCGCTTTCAGAGCCGAAAGGACTTACCATGAAATTCCTCACCGCATCCCAGCGCCAGAAGCTGATCGACAATGGCCGACGTCAGGCCGAGGTCAAAGGCACGCCGGATGAAATCGACTTTGAACCGGTCGTCAAACTGTTCACGCCCGACGGGGCCTGTACCTGGCTTCTCACGGAGATCGATCCCAGCGACGAGACAGTTGCGTGGGGTCTTTGCGACCTCGGCATGGGCTGTCCCGAATTCGGGACCGTCAGCCTGACCGAGCTTGCCGCCGTTCGTGGCCGTCTCGGACTCGGCATCGAGCGTGACCTGCACTTCAAGGCATGCGGTCCGATCTCGCGCTACATCGAAGCCGCAAACAAAGCAGACCGCATCATCGAGGATATCGACAGTTAGGGCCTACAAGGGAGGCGCTTCGCAGGCGCCTCCCTTGGTCATTCCTGCGCCTGCATTGGCAAGGGAGGCGGCTGTTGCGCAGACTGCACGGCGACAATGGGTCGCTTCTTTTCTTCATGCGCCCAATAGCCTTTCAAACGTTCCGGATACTGAAAGGACTTCTTGGTGAATTGACCTTGCCGACAAACCAATCGAAATGGCTCAATCCGGACCGAGGCGTTCCCCGCAACGAGGTCGATCACGGTCGGCCCGGTCATGTCATAAACGCTCGTGATGGTCCCCGAAGCAATATTCTCCTCGATCTTTGCCGCGACGGCGGCCAGCACCGGGTGGGCGGGTTCGGCGGCAAGGAAATAGTTGGTCAGCCGTCCGTCCTTTGCGCGCACGAACAGTTCTGATTGATCGGCGCTCAGCAGGAGTTCGGGCGTCCAGGAAAATGCCGCGTCAACATCCAGATAGATTCCGCCGTGGGCGAGCAGCACCAGAACCCGCCAGAAGTCCGCCTTGGCGGCTCCGATTTGTAAACTAAGGTAGGTATCGAGCAGCTCTGGATAGCGGTCCCTGACGAACGCTTCGCATTCCGCATCGCCGCAAAACCGCACCTCATGTGTGGGTGCTACAATTCGATTGAAAAGATAGTTCACATAGATCGAAAGCGTTACGTCGCAGGTGTAGTTGGTGAGCCAGACGGTCCGGGGTATCTGCCTCGGCCTACGGGCCGACAGGAACGGGCGCGACAGCGCGGGTATTCGGTAGCGCTTCTTGGGCCTGAGCAGAATATCGAGATAGAAGACCAGCTTCAGGACGTTTCCGATCAATTGCAGGCAGTCCGTACTGACACGCCGAGCGGCGAGCCCAAGCAAACGCCGCCGATCGCGCGGCGCGTCTTGCCCGGGCGAGCTGGTTTCCTCTTTTAGTTTTGCAGTGAAACGGAATGGTCTGAAGTGTTCAGAACGTGCAAAAGGCCATTGAAACAAGGCGTCAGAGGAGGCTAAGGTTCCTAACCATTTTGGTAACTGCACGCGTTCTCGCAGAAAACAAGGGGTTCTTCGTGCTGCAACACTTCAGACCATACGGGTTAGGCCGAGGTCGCTATGCACGAGTATCCCAACGGGTCCACGCCAAGCCTCCATACGGCGCAGGGCGGACGTAAATATCTGAACGCGGGCGAGCGAAGGCGCTTTGCCAAAGCCACATTGCATGCCGCCAGCGATGTCCGCCTGTTTTGTCTGACGCTATTCTTCAGCGGCGGGAGGATCTCCGAAGTACTCGCCCTCTCGCCCGCATCGATCGATCTCGATAGCCGGGTCGTGACCATACGGACACTCAAGCGGCGCGAGCCGGGGGTAATGCGGCAGGTGCCATTGCCGCGCAGGCTCGTCCGCGATCTCGAGCGCACCTTCGATATCCGCCGCCGTCAGCGCGACCCCGACCAATCCGGGAGACGTCTATGGCCCTGGAGCCGCACGACCGGCTGGCGACGCGTCAAGGAGGTCATGGCCGTCGCAAATGTAAGCTTGACTGCGGCGATGCCAAAGGGCCTGCGGCACGGCTTTGGCGTCAACGCCACGGCCAATCTTGTGCCGCAGCATCTGATCCAACGCTGGCTCGGCCACGCCTCACCGAAATCGACCGCGATCTATTGCGACGTGTGCGGTCCCGACGAGCGCGGCGTTGCGGAGCGTATGTGGAAATCCGGGTACCCGAGGTCGGTCTATGGGATGTTTGGATGGACAGCCTCATTGTGGCGCACCCTGTCTTCCCTTTGGCGCTGCTGAGGCGGCGATCGGGGAGGCATGCGTACTCGACCGCGTGAGAAAGGGAGGCAACTGAAAAGTGCCTCCCTTGTACTCCCCTAGCGGCTGGTGCGCCGGTCAGTCCGGTGTGCGCGGCGTGGGATGCAATGAGGTGTTCCGCAAAAGCTCGTCCAGCCAATCCGTCGCCTGCACATTGTCATTCAGGCGGTCATGACCAGAGCGTCCAGAACGAAGCTCGCGGGATTCGTCGTTCGCGTTCATCGACCCAGCGCCAATCTTGGGAGAAGCAACGGCGGCGCTATGGCCGATTGGCGGAATAGCCCGGGCGCCCCGCGCCTCAAGCTGGGAAAATGCATCGCATTCCAGGGCGATGCCGATCCAGGCAATGAGGAAAGCCAAGATGTTCCAGATCGGCGCCTGCGGCGCCAAATCCGCTTCGATGTAGAGCGCGAAGCCGAAGCAGAGCAGACCGCCGATGATGTAGCAGATATTGTTCAGTACCTGGAAAACGGCCAAGAGTGCTCGGATGAAGCTGAAATATGCATCGACAATCGTGTCGACGAGTTCTGCGCTGGTTTGACGGTAGGACAAGGCAGCCTCCTGCTCACGTGTTGAAGTGCTTGCAAGGCTAACGCTGATCTGCGCGCGCAGAGGCGGAGTATCGGTCACTGAGTGACAAAGGTTGGTAATGGGTGGATGCCGGTCTTGAAAACAACAAAGGAGGCTTCATTTGAAGCCTCCTTTGCGTGATGCGCGCGATATCACTGCTTGGGCGATTTCGGAAAGCGACGCGCTTCCTGCTCCTCGATATATTTGAGGAGCGTGGATTTGCGCGCATAGATGGTTGCGGTACCGAGATGGAAGATGGGTAGTCTTCCGCGCGAGACCAGATAGAACACCTTGCGCTGATATTTGGCGCTGCCGTAGAGGTAGATGGCGATTGCGCGAGCGCCCTCCAGAATGTCTTCCGGGAGCTGGTTGTTGTGCATGGCAGACATGGTGATGCATCCCTAGTTGGAAAGTGGATCAGGCAAGCGGTGGAGGCTGGTGGCCGTTGAGGGGCGATTTCCTCGGGCGGCCTCTCTTTCTGCGTGGTTCAGGCGCAGGCGGCTTGGGATCGTCAGGTTCGTCCCTCCCGTCGCCGGGTTTCTCATCGGGTGGTGGAGGCGGCTCCTCCGGGGCCGACAAGGCAGCGCCTTGTCGTGCCAGCGCTGTCGTCCGCCGCAGATGGTCAAGGGCCATCGCCGCCGCATAGGCGGAGGGCACATAGATCCAGTGCGCAAGCACCGGCGCGATCTCGATGCCGAACGCAATCGCCTCGATCGCACCAACGATAACGAGCCGCAGCGGATTCTCGCGCAGGATTTCCGAGAAGGCGGTCACTCGGCCAAGAAATCCGTCGCGCTTGGGCTTTCTGTCTGACGACGAATCCACCGCCTTCTGGATACCGGCATTACGGTCCTCGATCATGCGGGCCAGATCGACCTTCAGGCCATCGAGCCGCGCATATTCAGCCGTGCGCTTGGCCTCGAGCGAGGCAAGCTGCGCAGCCCCGTTATCGGTGGTCGCGGCAGAAGCAGCCTTAGCGTTTCGGCTCGCCCGCACGGTCGCACGGATGAGGTTCTGCTGGAGAACGGCAATCTGTGCGTCGAGGCTCCGGGTAAGGGCCGTCTGCTCTTTCACCGCGCCCGTCGCGCGCGTGATCGATGCATCGTAAACAGGCGTTGCCTGCGCAATGACCGCCTTGTTCTCAGCAAGGTAATCGCTTTCGATCTTCGCCCCGATGTCGGACCGGTACGCCATCATGCTGACGAAGAACGCCACAGTCGCGCTGGTGGCCACGGCCTGGCCGATCCGAAACGCCGTCACGATGGCGGAGACGTGCCCGCCCAGCGTGGTGCAGCGCAGCCCCGCTTTCCGAAGCTCCTTGAGGCCAATCCGATGAAGCGGAAAACGGTACAGGCAGCAGACATCGGCGACGCCAACGAACAGAGCCGCACCGGCACCAATCGCAAACAAGGATGGGCTGAAATGGCCGTTGCCGTAGAGGGTGTGCGCGATGAGGGCGAAGCCGCCGACATTGCTGAGGGTGCTGCCGACCGAGATCAATCCTCGTCCCTGGATGTCGCCGATCTCTTTCGGCGAAGCATAGCGGGGCAACTGCGACGGCGTCGTACCTCCGGCGCGAGCAAGCAGCCGGGCGAGGAATCCAAGCCTAGGTGGCGCGCCAGTGGGGGAGAAAGCGTCTGGGCCGCCGCCGGGTTCAGGATTGTAACCGTTGGAAAGGGTGGACATTGCCTTGGTCTCCGTTGAGGGAGACTGGAAAAAACAGCACAAGGCGGGAGTAACTCCACAAGCCCAAATCCACCTAAATTTACCCTTGATTACCGGGGCTTACCTGCGTCGACCGGTAAAGTTACCGGTCTGTGCTGTAGCGAGACTTGGGGAGCCGGTACATCGGCATGCACCAATAAAATCAGTGGATCGCAGAGGCTGGCACTTCGGGGGCGGGCCGGTGCTCGCTAACGTTGTACGATTCAATTGGTGTTGGGACACATATTTCATGGCTGTTAAGGGAGCCGAGCAGCAAGCTGCTCAAATCCATGATGCTGTTATTCAGATCGTGCGGATTTTGCAGAATACACCAGGTATCAAGCCATCGCAGCTCAAGGAGCTGTTCCGAAAATACGCTACGCGCAATGCGGAGAAGATTCCTGAAAAGTTCAATTCAGCGACGTTCGAGTGCTGGGAGCTCATCATCTTTCGTGGCAGCTTTCAGAAAGCCAAGAAAAACGGGATCAAGCAAACCCATCTGAGCCGCATCGAGGATACTCTCCGCTATCTCGGCCTGTTGCCGCCAGATTTCGTCATGGGAGAGAATAGCTGGCCAAAGTACCTGAACGAAATCCTGACACATCTCAAGAAACAGCCTTCGAAGCCGCAGAATGGACAGCAGGATCGCAGTCCTGAGAAGGTGAAAGCCGCGCTTTCACTTCTTCTTGGCATGAATGCCCGGCACTATAGTGTCAACGATGCGCTGGTCGGCGAATATTTTGGTTACCGCCGCAGCTCCACACGCGGACGCATCGTTCGCTTCCACATCAAGATCAACCCCTCGGAAGGCACCGGCCTACTGACTTTCGAGAATCATTATCTTCAAGACCCCGATCACTGGGTCGTTGGCGGATGTGGGTTCAACGTCGACGCCCTGACCTACCTTATCGGGCATGCTCATCCCGCCGGCGATGTGACCACGGGTCTCGGATTGCGCTTTTTTGTGCTGAGCAAATTCCGCAGACTTGGCTGGTTTGTTGGGCTGCTCAACTCGATGGACCGGTTTGGACAGCCGATCGCTTCGCGTATTGTTCTCATTCCAGCAGGCCAGCATAGGCTCTCTGAGCGTGCGGACGCCAACAGTCTCACACAAGACGAGATTCTCGACTTTATCTCCAGCAAGAACCTTGCCGCCGACACTCTGGATGAGCAGATCGAAGTGCCGCGGCCCGCCGACCTCAATGGGCTTCCGGTTTCAACGCTGATTCAGTCACTCATCTGGAATGGTACGCTCCGCACCTTGCACGGCGCGAACGTCGAAATGCCCAAAAAGGCCGACGGCGAAGCGTACAATCATGTCTTTGCGTATCAAAGAAAGGCTCTCGAACGTCCCCAGAACTCGACGAACGATATCGATTTCTTTGCGCGTCTCCTTGCCTACGACGACGTACGCGAGGCGGTAATGTCCAAGTTGCCTTTGCCTTAAACCGATCCGTTCTACATCTCGAAGTTCTGCCAAATTACCGTGATAGGTCAATGAGATACAATGAAACTTTTGGAAACCTATGTGGGCCTCTGGTAATATCTCTTCAGATCACTTTTTCAGGGGGCGGGCCATGATCGAAGTGCACAAAATCCAAGACAGCAGCACGGGTGTTTTCACCTTCGAGCAATATCTCAAGAACGGTGAGCTTCACCGAGACCCGAATGAGGGTCCCGCTCTCGTGAGGCGTACGTCACAGGGCACGGGCATCGTGATCGCTCACTTCTGGAAGGGAAAACTTCACAGCCCTGACTATGGTCCAGCGATCACCGAGTTCAATGTTGGCGATATCATGCCCCGCAAGAAGGGGTGGTTTCGGCATGGTTTTCTGCATTCAACGCGCGGCCCCGCGGTCTGGTCCCTATTCAAGAACAACGATGGTGGCGCGAATGTCGGATTAACCGATGCCTACTTCGTGCACGGCTACAATTATCGCGATCCCGAACAAGGACCGAAGCTGATCCATCGCGATTGGCAAACCGGCAATACGACTGTCTGCCAGTTTACCTCCAAAAAGAAATTCATCGGTCCAACCCCGAGCGAGGCCGACCTTTCGAAGCTCTTCAGACGACGCGCGGACCGGTCGACATACGACCTGCTGCCGTAATGAATCTGGGAAAGTTCGGTAGGGCTATGTAGGCTTCGGCACTCACTCTTGTTCCCTCTTGCCGCAGAGCTAATCTGCGGAGATGAGCACCAAATTCATCTACGTGCCACCGCGCATAGGATTCGATCCGCAGCTTGCGGACGAAGTCGCGCGCCTTGGGCAGCTCAATCTGGCGCCCGTCGAGACGGATGAACCGACGGCGCTCGTAAGGCGCAGTCCGTTCGATGGCTATTCTCGTTCGCTAACTCCGGACGGCGGCATCCTGATCACTTACAAAGACCTGAATCGTGGTCTCGTCTGCACGACCTTGAAGATCTCAGCGTGTGTTGCAATCACAGTACCGTGGTTTAGCCCAATCCTCGACATGCCTCTGTTTTCATCCACCCAGCTCATCAGCGCCGCCGCGCTCGCACTCGTCGATTGGATTATTGTGACGTGGAAGGTGAAGAAGAAGCATTCGGTCGAAATCCGGCCCGATTGCATGATCATCGATGGCAAGGACATCTTCTGGGCGGAGGACATCGGTGACACCTGGCCCGAGTTGGTTCCGGATCAGGAAGATCCGTCGAAAATGAGCATTTCTGGTATCTGCGGCACGCGTTTCATCGAGTACATGACTGCCAATCGCATCGATGACAACGACCGCATGCCGGAAGTACTGATGGCCCATCTGCAAGAGGCGATGGAGCAGCTTTGGGGCCGACGCGAAGTGACCTTCGCGTCGGCGCCCTAGCTCAGCGTTCCCACAGCGACCGAAGGTCATGGCGCCCGTCCGCGGCCCGCATCGCGCTTTCGCGGATCATCTGCACTTCCGCATGTTCCAGGCGCAGCGCGGCAGCGGGCGGCATCCCCTCCATTAGCAGCAGTTGGCTGTGCCGCTGCCGGGAGAAAGCGGTACGCAGCTCGAACGGTGCGATGAGCTTTTCCATCCGGCTCGCTGCGTACCGCAACGTCTCCTCGTCACCATTTGCGAAGAATTGTAAAAGACCGGCATTGCCGAGGAATGTTTCCCAGCCGGTCTTATAATAGCGTTGAAGCTGCGTGATATCCTGGAGCACCACCCACAGCTTCACGCCAAAACCGGGGAAGTAAGCGGCCGCACGCTCCATAATCTCCATATGACCGAGAGTCGCGAACTCTTCCATCATGAAGAGGATCGGCGGACGCGTGCGCGGGTACGGCCCCATTCCTTCAAGCACGGTGCAAGCAAGTTGCACGATGAGCCGCAGCCAACGCGAATGCTTTTCCATGCGGCCAACCGGCAGGCATAGGAAAATGGTCGCGGGCCGGTCGCTGCGCAGCGTGGATAAACTAAAGTCAGATCGTCGCAAGATGCGGCGCAGCATCAGACTGTCGAGAAAGTCCGTCTGTGTTGCTGCCGTGCTGAAAACGCTTCCGCGCTCATTCTGCGGCGTGTTGAGGAAACGGTTCGCGGCGGCGGCCGCAATCCCGCCGAAGCGATCGCCAAGCGCGGCCATGCGGTTGAGCAGCGCCTTAACGGCAACCTTGTTTGCGTCGAAATATTCCTTCTTCTCCTCTTTCGACGCCTCGGCAAGGGCCTTAGCTGCCGCCACCTTCACCGCGTCCGCGAGCGGCTTGTAAGTCAGGCATAGCAGTTCACGCATGGTGACGAGATTGCGCTCCTCCTTTTCCAGCGACAGCACCAGGAGAATGATGCCGGTCAGCAGCGTACGCGCGCTGTCATTCCAGTATTGTGATCGGCTGTCGCCGTCCGAAACAACGAGCGCGTTTGTGATCGATGCGACGTCATCGATCAAAGTGGGACTGTCCGGGTCGAGCTCATCGAGCGGATTGTAGCATGCGCTGATCTCGCCCGATTGACCGAATGGGTCGAGCGGATAAACATCGTGGCCCATCGCCTGCCGGAAAGTTGCCGTGCGAGCCAGCTCACCTTTCGGATCAAGAACCAGGGCAGATCCGGAATAAAGGAAAAGGTTGGGTTCGAGAACTGTCTTGGTCTTGCCGGCACGAGCACCGGCGATCGTCACTATTGGCCGATCGTCGAGATGGCCAATGAATTCGTCGCCCAGTTTGCCGAGAATGATTTGGCCGAACTCAAACCGGTAGCGCAGCAGTTCGCTTGGCGACATCCAGTAATTCATGCGCTCACGGTCGGCATCAAGGCGCGGCAGCAGAACGCCGCGCGGAAGAGCCTTGCCATAGAGTTCCTGCGTCCTCGCATCGAAACCCGGCAGCGTCGGATAGGTCCGCAGCTGCACATCGCTCGCCAAAGTCCGCCACTTCTTCCGTTCACTTTGAAACCACTCGAACATTGTCACCTCCATTGTTGACCGTTCAGCGGTAACCGGCTTGCAAAGGCTCGTCGTTCGGAATGTCCGGGAATGTTCGGTAGCAAGATCTGAATTGTGGTGCCGGCGAAGCGCTGTGCGATTTATTCTTGCCTTCAGTTCCTTGACGCTCAGGCGCGCTCGCGCGTTGCTCATCTCCTTTTGAGAAGCCCCCGGGGCTTGAAAGACGCGGGTTCTATTGTCCCTTCCGCCGCTTGGCCCATCCCTCAAAAAAGACAGAAGCCCTTTCGCTCACGCGAAGAGGGCTTTGCTTTTTTGACCTGACGGCAAGGGGAGGGCCGCGTCGGAACGGCCAATAACGAACCGCATCAAGCCCCGCTGTGGGGCTTCTTTCAAAAAGGAGAAGTATAATGAGCAACAGTCAACCGGTTTTTATCGCCTACAGCGTCAAGGAACGTGAAGGCAAGCAGCCTATCTGGCGGAAGATCGGCGTGGCCTTCGCCCACACCAAGAAGCCGGGCTTCAACATCGAACTTGCGGCCTTGCCTGTCGGTGACCGCATCGTTCTACTCGAGCCCAAGGACGACAAAGCTGAAGTCGAGGCAGATGCCGACAAGGGGGGCGCTCAATGAGCGCCCCTTTTTCACTCGATACGCCTTCCAACATTCGCGACTTGCCAATGCTGAAGCGTCTCAGAGAGTTCTGGCGTCCCTACATGATGGACGGCGATGGTCAGCCGGAGCCGTTCGCATGGGCCGCCAATGGCGGGTACGCCGCTTGTTTCGATCCCAACAGCGGACGCGTCTTTGCGACCATCTGGCACGACGGATACGGGAAATTCCATCCGGTCGTGTTTGTCCCGATACGCTCGGCCATCCGGATCATCCGATATGAGCCGGTGATCAATGTTCGCTTGCGGGCGTTTCCGCGCATCGCGATCGAGCTGTGGCGGTTGAAATGCCACTCGATGCGTGAAGCTCAGGATGAACTCGAAAGGTGCCTTACAATCTGGCGCGTATTTTAACACGCACGCATCAGACTAGATGAAAGAGCTCGCCTAACCAGCGGGCTCTTTTTTTGTCGGAAGATATTCGGGCGGAAAATTCGCGAATGTCTCAGATTACAAATCGTTTCGGTACGGCTGACGGATGTTGAAGCGTAAATTGGGCAAAAGGTAGCGAGTTGTGTTTCGCGTACCGCGAAACCTCGTTTAGGGGCCGCTCGCTATGGCCCCTAAAAACCCAGGACGCATGCGCTCTGCAAAGAAAGTTGAAAATGCCCCGACCCCGACTTCCAAATCCGCGAAATATGCAGCTTAAGCTCAATTTCACCGCCGATGAGCTCGCAAGCATAAAGAGTCGTGCAGAGGCTCTTGGCATGCGGCCCGTACACTTCGGACGGGCAGTACTGCTCGCCGGCGGACATCTTGTCATTCAAACCGAACGCGCATCAAGCGCCACGGGCAAGATCCTCGTTCAGCTCTCCCGGCTCGGCAACAACCTCAATCAGTTGGTGCGTCATCTCCATATGACGAATGACCCGCTGCCTGCCGATCTTGAACCCCTGCTCGCCGATATTCGCGCGATCCTTACAAGGGAGCAGCAACGATGATCCCGAAGATTTCTGGCAGCGGCTCGTCCTTCAAAGGGCTCTCCGATTACCTGATGCACGATCCCAAGGCGCAGACTGATGAGCGCGTCGCCTGGACCCACACGCACAACCTCGCGAATGACTATGTGCCAGCCGCCGTGAACGAGATGTACATCACCGCGGAAAGTGCGGAGTGGCTAAAGCAACAAGCCGGCGTTCGCGCCGGCGGGCGCCCGACCGAAAATCCCGTCAAGCATGTAAGCCTCAATTGGGCTATCGAGGACAAACCCTCGCGCGAGCATATGATCAAGACTGGCGAGGATTATCTACGGCATATGGGTTGGTCGGATCATCAGGTCATCATGGTGGCACACCAGGACAAGCCTTATGCCCACCTTCATATGATCATCAATGCCATTCATCCGGAAACAGGCAGGGCGCTCGACGACGGTTTAGAAAAACGGCGCAGCCAGGAATGGGCACTTAAATATGAGCTGAAGCAAAGTCGCGTCCATTGTACGGAGCGGCTCAAGAATATGGAAGATCGCGAGCAGAATATGCCGCGCAACGTATGGATGGATTTCAAGCCGCACGAGCAGGAATTTCAAAAATCCGAGAAGCAATTCCTCAAAAATCCGGAAATCGAAGAGTACAAACCGGAAAATCGGCACAAAGCAGAGTGGGAAATCTTCAAGCAATATCAACGCGACGAGCGCGATCAATTTATTGCCGAAGGAAAATTGAAATTCAAACAATTGCGCTCCGAAATTTACCGCGAAGTGCACGCGGATTTTCGCGAGCGTTGGGCCGACTATTACAAGGCCGAGAAAAGGGGGACGGAGACCGACCCCGCCCAGCTCTCCGCTGTGAAAGCAAAAATCGTTGCCGATGAAAAAGCGGCTCTAGAACCACGCCGCGAAGCGGCCTGCAAGCAATTGCGCAAAGAGCGTGACGCAGAAAGGGAAGCTTTAAATGCTCAACAGCGGGAGGTAAGGGCCGAATTCAGATCACGGCTCGAAACCGGCATGGATAATTCCGACTTCTTCGTCGGTCTTGCGGCCAAGCGGGACAACAGGAGTGCAGTCCGATCGACGTTTCGTGGGGCTGGTCACGAGACGACCTCCCGGCCGATTGATCCTGTGGAGACGCCGTTCGTTGGCAAGCTCATCGATGCCCGTCTTGAGCCGATTTCCCGAGCGCCGTGGAGACCCGACACCCGAAAGGGCGAAGCCCGGGAAAAGGATGCCGGCGATGTGGCCAAGCGCAGGACGATGGGGGCTGTCGGCGGCGTCGCTGACGGCATCTTCTCTTTCTTGACCAATCTGGGCTCGGCTCGGCCTGAACCGGTGTCTGCGAAGGAGAGGGCGGACCAGTTCCGTGAGGCTGCTGAGAATGCTCTCAAGCAAGAACAGCACCGTGGTCGCGAAGAGGAGGACGCCGCCTGGCGCGAGCGGCAGAAGGTTCATACGCGAGAATGAGCGAGGGGCCGGTCCAGCCACGACCGCGCCCCCAGCGATTTCGGCACCCAAGAGGGAAGAGCTGGACACAGACGCCAGACTTTTCTTGGCCCCGTCTCATGGCGGTTGGCCCGAGGAAAGCACCCAAGCCGAATGCCCAGACTCAGCAATGCCGCCAGAAGACGGAGCGCTATTTGAAATCAATGCCGAGTTTCGCCGCAAACTTGCGGGGCTGCGGTTTCTGCCACGCCACGCTCGCGCGGGAGCCAGGCGCGAAATACGCCATTGGAGAAGAACCGCGCTGAGGGCTCTTCGGGATAGACGTGCTGCTGAGCGACATGCTGAACATCATCGGAGACGGCAAGTGCTCAACGGGCGCCGAGCGCAAAAGTACCGAGGCCTTGAGGCCTGATTATTCGATTGCGTCGCTGAATCTCACTCGTTTAGAATCGTAGTTGGGAATATGTGGGAATGTTTTGCAATGCATACTCCCTGCGAGAGGATTTTTGGGAAGCGCTCATTGCACGCGTGCTAGTCTGTTGCAGGGGTAGGTTATCATGTCAGTCCGCAAGCGCAGTTGGAAGAATGCCGACGGTACGGAAACGACGGTCTGGGTTGCCGACGTGGCCGACGTCACCGGTCATCGCGAGCGGCGCCAGTTCGACAGCCGCAAGGAAGCCGATGCTTTCCGGATCGCCACGGAAGGCCAGATGCGCGCCGGAACGTTCAGGGGTGACGCCGCGAAGTTCACGGTCAAGGACGCCGCTGTTGCTTTTCTTGACTACTGCGAGGGCCGACGCCAGCGACGCGAGCGCATGACGACCAAGAACTACAAGGTGATGGAAGGCCACGTCTACAATTACATCTGTCCAGATCCGAAGCGCCACGAAGGCAAGAAGCGCGTGGCGCGCCTCAAGTTGTTCGACGGCGGCATCGGCGGCATCAAGATGACAAACTTACGGACCCGTGTAGTGACAGATTTTCGGGACCGTCTGCGGGAAGCCGGTGTCACGGTCGTTACCACCCGCAAAATCTTGAGCACCCTGCAACAGATTGTCGGCAACGCCGTCAACCTTGATTGGGTCGCGATCAATGTTGCGAAAGGCGTGAAGGTGATCGGCCGGCGGGACGAGGGCGCCCGAAAGATCGTGCCGCCGAGCAAAGAAGCAATGCGCGCATTGCTGGCAGTTGCCGACCAGGATTTTAGAGTGAAACTTGCGTTCGCCAGCGCGACCGGCGTCAGGGCGGGCGAGCTGCACGCGCTACGCTGGCATCACCTCGATCTTGCCAAAGCCGAGGTGACGATCGAATCCCGTGTGGATTCCTATGGTGAGGAGGATGTCACCAAGACAGCCGCCGGCATGAGGACGATTCCCTTGTCGCAGCAGCTTGTCCTCATGCTTAAGGAGTGGAAGCTGCGTACCAAGCGCAAGAAGGCCGAGGACCTCGTATTCCCGAACAAACGCGGCTGGTACACGAGCCACGACAACATGGTGAAGCGCAAGTTCCTTCCCCTGTTCGACCTCGTTGAGGAAAAGTACAAAAAGGAAAGGCTGAACGCGCCGCCACCCGAGCGCTTCAACTGGCACGCCTTGCGACATTTCGCGGTGTCCTGCTGGATCGAGGCCGACCTCAAACCAAAAACGGTTCAGACCTTTGCCGGCCATAGCAGCCTTCAGGTCACGATGGACCGCTACGGACACCTGTTCAAATCGGACGACCATAACACCGCGATGGATCTGATCGCCGAAAGCCTTTTCAATTCAGGAGCATAGCGAGATTTCGATAGCATGTATGCATAAATTCTCAAAAAGTGTGAATTTTTACCGTCGAAATATATTGAACTCGGCCGCCGGTTGGTATAATATACATGTAGAAATTCACCCTTATTGCGAATTATTGCATATGTCGCCTGCTTCTTCACTCCGTCTGCCGCAGGGTCGTAGCCAGCTCGTTCGGGTGCTGGCCGCCTCCGGCGATGTGATCCACATATCGGACGTGACGAAAGCGCTCGGCATCTCGCGCACCGATGCGGCGAAGAGGTTGGCACGCTGGCGGGAGCAAGGCTGGCTCAGTCGGGTTGGCGCGGGTGCCTACGTGCCGGCCTCCATCGACACCCTCGGCACCGACCGAGTCCTGGATGATGCTTGGGTGCTGGTACCGGCGCTATTCGCGCCAGCCTATGTTGGAGGCCGCACCGCAGCCGAGCATTGGGATCTCACCGAACAAATTTTCAAGGATGTGGTGGTGATTACCGGTCAGGCCATTCGCCAGAAACGTCTGACGCGACAAGGGTTCGAATTCACACTCAAGCACCTTGCTGCCGAGAAGATTTTTGGCACCAAGCCTGTTTGGCGCCATCACAGCAAGGTCCCGACCTCCGACGTTCACCGGACCATCGTCGACATGCTTGATGATCCCTCACTAGGCGGCGGCATTCAGCAGGTGTCAGATTGCCTGAGTGCCTATCTCAAACGGACCGATCGCAGCGATCAGACGCTGATTGAGTATGGTGAGCGCCTCGGCAACGGCGCCGTGTTCAAGCGGCTTGGCTTTCTTGCAGAGCGACGTCCGGACGGCGCATCACTTGTCGAACTGTGCCGCACGCGGCTCACGGCAGGAAATGCGAAGCTTGATCCTGCGCTGGACTGTTCGCGGCTCGTCTCAAGATGGCGGCTCTTCATCCCGTCGACCTGGGCTCGCGGAGACAGTCATTGATCGACAAGCGCGAAATTCTCGCCATCGCAGGACAGACCTCGCTTGGTCCGCATGTTGTCGAAAAGGACTATGTTCTCGGCTGGTTGCTCGCCGGCATCTACGCGCATGAGGAACTCGCCGAAAGCTGGGTCTTCAAGGGCGGTACCTGTCTGAAAAAATGCTTTTTCGAGACCTATCGCTTTTCCGAGGATCTCGATTTTACGTTGCGCACTGAAGCACACCTCGACGAAGCGTTCTTAAAGCGGGTCTTCGCCGAGGTGGCCGCCTGGGTCTATGACGAAAGCGGCATTGAGGTCCCGGCAGATCAGCAAGAATTTGAACTCTTCCAGAATCCGCGCGGTAAGCTCTCATGTCAGGGCAAGATCAGCTACAAGGGGCCCGTTTCACCGACCCGTCCTCTTCCGCGCATTAAACTTGATCTGACGGCTGACGAACGCATCGTCCTGTCGCCGGTGCCAGCCGACATCTTTCATCCCTATTCCGACATGCCTGAAGACGGCATCGAGGTGCTGGCCTACGACTACGTTGAGGCCTTCGCGGAAAAGTTCAGAGCTTTGGCCGAGCGAACGCGCCCGCGCGATCTCTACGATGTCGTGAATCTTTATCGAAACGCTGATTCCCGCCCCGAGCAGCAAGCTTTTATCGACGTGCTGCGCGAGAAGTGCGCCTTCAAGGGCATTGGGCTTCCACAGCTCACAGACCTCGAGCCGCACCGCGACGCACTCGAAGCCGGTTGGGTGCACATGCTCAACCACCAGCTCCCAGCACTGTTGCCGGTTGCTGCCTTCTGGGACGCGCTGCCGGAGATATTCGAGTGGCTCCATGGCCAGGTGATAGCGCCGGTTCTGCCGGCGATGGCCTTGGCGGCCGGCGCGCCGCTCATCCAGGAGCGCATTGTCAGCTTTCCGGCCGGTTCGTTCGGCCAATCCTTTATCGAGACTATTCGCTTTGCCGGCGCCAATCGGCTGCTCGTTGAGATCGACTACCGCGATCAAAAGGGCAAACGTTCGACGCGCGCGATTGAGGCCTACTCGTTGCGACGCTCCAAAGCCGGCGATGTTCTCCTCATGGCGGTACGTGCCGACAATGGTCAGCCGCGCAGCTATCTCATGAACAGCATCCTTGGCGTGACGCCAACGCAGAGAACATTCACACCGCGTTATCCGATCGAGCTCACGCCTTCGGGATTCCAATCCATTCCCGAAACGTCGCGATCGACTGGAATCCCGACTGTTCGAGCTTCGACGCGGCGCCGCTCCATCTCCCGTGCCTCGAGTTCGGGGCCAACCTATGTCTATCGCTGCACGGTTTGCCGAAAACTCTTCGAGCGGAAGAGCCAGGATTCCACCCTGCGACCGCACAAGAATCCGGCCGGCTTCCAGTGCTATGGTACTTACGGGACGTATGTTCGCACAAAATACTAGGTCGACTCCGCATGAGCAAGATTCGCCAATGAATGCATTCGAAGAGCTGTTCGAGATCGCGAAGAAGCTGCAAGCCGCCGTTGCAGCAGGCGATGCTGAAGGCATTTCCAAGCCGTTAAAAGCTTTGGGCGATGCCGCCGAGGCGGTAAAGCAATCTTTCTCCGGGTCCTGGCTCGGCTATCATTCGCGCGTTTATTACGAGGGGCTTAGAGTACCGCCTCCAGGGGCACATTTTAGCCAAGAATGGGGTTTGAAGGACCTCGACTTCACGAGCCTCGGTTCGCGGGGCGCTTGGCGTGAATATCAATTCGATGAGGTGATCGAATACATTTTCGCGAATGCCGCGCATCCAGACATCGAACCGGCGCGCAAGGCGGCGCGCGAGGCCAATGCACTGTTCGACACCTCGAAGTCGGAAATCGAGTCTATCTTAGAAAGCGAGTTGTCGGATCAGGATGATGCGTTCTTAACAAAGCTCAAGACGGATCTTGAGAAAATGGAACCTGCATCAAAGATGGATATCGCGGAACACTGGAGGCCGAAGGGCCAAATCATGACGCGCGATACCACGGCGTTAGGACAAAGGACTCAGGTTCCGCCACATATCGATATCTTGGCTGAGATCGCCGCAATCAATAATTCTTTTGCGTTGTGTCGCGGTGCTGCCGATTTCGCACGAAAAGCAGCCTCGCATCTCGAACGGAAAGGACGCAGGAAATTGGCGACTGATCGCGTTGGGACAAATGTCTTTATTGGCCACGGTCGCTCGCTTATGTGGCGGGAGCTGAAGGACTTTGTGCAGGATCGCCTCGGCCTGCCGTGGGATGAGTTCAACCGCGTGCCGGTCGCCGGCGTGACAAATATTGCACGGTTATCCGAGATGCTTGATGCTGCGGCCATCGCCCTATTGGTGATGACGGCTGAAGACGAAATGGCCGATGGAGCCGTCCAGGCGCGAATGAACGTGGTGCATGAAGCCGGACTTTTTCAGGGGCGGCTTGGCTTCACAAGGGCCATCCTCTTGCTGGAGGAGGGCTGCGCCGAGTTCAGCAACGTGCAAGGGTTGGGGCAAATTCGTTTCCCGAAGGGAAGGATAGCGGCCGCCTTCGAAGAGGTTCGCCGCGTGTTGGAACGTGAGGGTCTCATCACCGGGAAGTAGTCTCCCGAGTACCCGCGCCGGCGACGTCGTATGCGGCGATTTCCCAAACGTGGCGGCTCGCTACCAACTGATACCACGTGTTCCGCGGCACAAAACTGGCACAAAATTTGGGGCACAGCATTGAATTTGTTCAGCTATTATCGAAGGCGATCCATGCTCATAACCTGAAGGTCATAGGTTCAAATCCTATCCCCGCAACCAGTACACCCCTAGACTCTAGGGGATCGGCAGCCGCCCTCTCAGAAATTCTGAGCAGGGCGGCAAGTTGGCCGTAAATCTCAATCTCGACCGGCTTGTATCGCCCGCGCGGGTGGATCACGACTTTTTCGACAATTTCACGGATGGCCTCGTTGGCCGCCAAGCGGCTGTCTTCGTCCGCTTCGGCCAGCGTCTTCTTCAGGCTGCGCACCTTGTCGCGGTAGGCGTTGGCCGCGTTCGGATGGAATTCGACCGTCGGCGGTACGACCTCGGCAATCTCCGCCTCGATCTCATCCCGCTCCGCCTCTAGGGCCGCTAGACGGTCCCGCAAGGCACGGCTCGGCGTTTCCGCCAGCAGAACATCGACCGCCTTTGCAATTGCGCCATTGATGTTGCCCAGCCGCTTTTCGAGGTCCCGGCGGCGATGAGCCGTCATAGGCGAGCGCGTCCATCGTCATTATCCTCGTTAGTGTTGATGACCGCCGCAGAAGCCTTGGCTTGATGCGGCCCGCCATGCTGGCGGACGGGTCGGTTCAATACGGCGAGCGACGCCGCATTGCCTCGTTTGGTCTGTGACCGGTACGCGACCGGGAATGCGGCCAGCTCCTTCCATGCTGTGCTTCGGCATCGCCGAGTTGTTGCGTTTCCTTGTCATTACTTGCCTCTTATCGGCACGCCGCCGGCATTGCCCGTAGGGATGCACTGGCGGCGGAATTGCCGGGAAACGCCCGGCTCGCTTGCGTCTTGTCGACATCATCTTGCTCCTTTTGAAACGGTCGTGGCCTGACGGCCGGGGGTGGCTCTCGTTGTCGTACCGCCGAGCGAATAGCTTCTGGCACTCGCCGGCACTCGCTTCGTGCAGAGCCCGTGCCTAATCGGCACGAAATGCAGAATGATTGTGCAACCGCGGAGAGAACTCGTCTGACAAACTTACCTCTCCTACGTGTAGCTCGCGCCCTCACTACTGGTCTTTGACTGTAGTGAGGGCGCTTGCAGCGCGAGTGCCGGCACGCCGGCATCGGGGAGGGGAGCCTCCCCGAACCCTTCCCGTGGCCGCTTAGGGCTGCGCCATCCAGTGGCCAGCGGAGCCCGTGCGCCGCCCTCCGCACCTCGCTGCGGCCGGGGACACCCCGGCACCCCGCGTCGTGGCAGCGTGAAATCGTGAATGCGCTTTTCAGTGCCGCTGACGCGTGCCCGTTCGCTCATCAACAAAAGCGCCTGACGACTTTACGGCCGGCTGGATTGCGTCAGCATCGGCACACAGCGTCTCGCTGGAAACATCCCTCGTTTGAAAAGGAAATCTCATGTCTGAGAGTCGAAAGCCTACGCACGATGCCTTCGCTGTGGCCGGTGACGGCCGAAATTCTACATGGACGCGGATCGGTGCCGCTTGGCCGAACGATGACGGCAAGGGTTTCAATATCGTGATCGCGCCCGGCTTGGCCATTTCGGGAAAGATCGTCCTTCGCGAACCGAAGCCTCAGGCTGACCAGGAGCCTGACTAGATGCGGCTTCTGTAGCTGAGGCGAATGAGCTTATGAGTGCCTTCCGCGAACTCATCGAGAAGACATCTTGGCCTCGCTGGCGTAAGGATGAGTTCGTGCGGGCCGTTGAAGCGCTGGCGGAAGCCCAACTTATCACCGAATGCGAGATTGTCCCGCGTGGCGATGCGGCATCCCGGGAGCGTTTTGCCGCCGCCTTCATCCTGTTTGCGAAATGCTAAGGCTCTCCCACGGGAGGGCCTTCTCTAAAGGAAGACTACTTCCAGGTGGTCCCAAACCGACTTATTGCTCCGTCCAGCGAGTCGACGCCGTCGTTCCGATTCTCTTGTCGAGAAACCGGATAGCGACGAGTCAATTGGAATCTGCGCGTGTTTCCTCGTTTGTTTCTTCGGTGCGAGGCCTTGAGGTGCTTGCGGCTGTCACTGGCGCTCACCATGTCTTGTCGAATTTCTTTTGGGGCGATCGCAATGCCATTGCCGACCGACAACCTGTTCAATGCCCTGTTAAGCCCGAATGCGGCTCCGTCTCCGTATTCGAAGCTTGGGAGCCTCTTCGGCTCGGATCTCAATGGCCCGTTTGGCTCGGGGCTCAACGGTCCCTTTGGCCTGCCGGCGCCAACCAGCAACGTCAACGCGTTGTCGTCATTGGTCGCGCCGCCCGCCATTCCGCCGCACCTCTGGTTCTATGTCATCCGCCGATTCCAGGCCATCTTGAGCAACATCGCGATCACTGATGCGCAGCGGGAGGATGGTGAGAAGAAACATGCGGGCGTCCGGTCCGCGCTGAACCGCCACTATTGGAACGTTGCGTCGGACACCGCAAACAGCTTGCTTATCGGTTCTTGGGGCAAGGATACCCGCGTCCGCCCCTCGCGCGACGTTGATATTCTCTTTCTGCTGCCTCCCAGCGTCTACCATCAATATCAGGCGCGCACCGGTAATCGCCAGTCCGCCTTGCTGCAGGAGGTGAAGGAAGTCCTGCGCACGACCTACACTCAGACTGCTACCTTGCGCGCCGACGGGCAGGTTGTCCTCTTGCCATTCAACACGATGCCGGTCGAGGTCGCCATTGGGTTCCGCTGCACGGATGGCAGCATCATCTACTGCGACACGAATGACGGCGGCAGCTACAAGACCTCGACGGCCGAGGCCGAGGTCGCTGACCTGCGTACCGCCGATCTGACCTGCAATGCCAATGTCCTGCCGTTGGCTAGGTTGATGAAGCAGTGGCAGCGCGAGTGCAACGTGCCGCTGAAATCATTCCAGATCGAGCGGCTAGCGGTTGAATTTCTCCGTGGTTGGAATTACCGCCACCATTCGCTGTTCTACTATGACTGGATGGTGCGCGACTTCCTCGGTTTTATCATCGGCCGCGCCAACACTACGTTGTTCATGCCCGGTACCTTCGAGGCGGTGTCTCTAGGCGATGAGTGGCTGAGCCGGGCGCAGACCGCCTACAAGAACGCTGTCAGCGCCTCGGACAACGAGTACGGAAACTACGAGGCGCTTGCCGGCCAGGATTGGCAGAAGATTTTCGGCGCGGTGGCGCCGGTGCTGGTGCCATGACCGACCCCACTCAGGCCCTGATCGATGAATGTCGGCGGCAGGAGGAGAACTGCTCGTACACGGCGACCAGTTTCATCATCTGGTTGCGCTGGCTCCGGTGGGTGAGGACATTCTGCCTTGCTGCGCCGGTGGTCTTCGGTGCGCTGGCGACCTGGAAGGTACTGGAGCAATCGTCCATCTGGGCCGCCGTGTTCACGCTGCTGGCCACCGTGATCCCGCCAACCTATCGAGGCTCCCGGCTCGACGACGCCGTGAAGGATTACGAGACGATGTCGGGCGAATTCACGAACATCAGGGATCGCTTCCGTCAGGCGGCGCTTGTCCATTCTCAGAAGCCTTACCCCGAGTTCGAGGCCATCGCCAATCAGCTGATCAGCCGCCTTGAGAAGGCGCGAGCCCGCAGCCTTGCGCCACCGCAATGGTGCTTCAAGCTCGCCCAGAAGCAAATTCAAGCAGGGCATTACGCTCACGACTACGATCAGCGTCAGCAAGAGGATGATACGTAGCAGCCTAAGCGTGCCGAAGATGGCCGGGCTTTAGACTTTGTCCGGAGCCGCTAAGCCGTCTCCGCCCATGCGGGTTACAATCCCTCACGCGAAGCGCTGAGGAACTCCTCGCCGGAGTCACTCGGTCAAGCATCTGCCTGCGGCACCGCTAGCGCTGATGCGTGCGCCGGGTGCCTTTTTAACCGGTCTCGTCGCCGCACTCGGTCACGCATTTGCCTTCGGCATCGCTATCACTAATGCGCGCGCCGGGTGCATCATTGCCGGCTTCCGCTTTGCTTCAGCCTATGGCGAGCCACACCATCCGGCCGCCTCAAGACCAAGCCTTTCCGGCGCTTCGCGGCCTTGACCCGTCCGGCCTGGCGCGGCAACGGGCCTCCATGCGTTAAGCCGGGAACCGGCCAATCGCTTCGCAAGCCTAAGGCGACGTGAGTCGGGCCGAAGTACTACGCCGAAGTTGAATACTGCGATATCACGTCTGAAGGCCTTCTCAGGGCGAGCTCGTTCAAAGGATTGACGACAAAAGATTCGCGCAAATGAGCCCCGCGTTGCGGACGCGCTTCTACCGTCTACGGCATGTTGATAAGCCGGAATCGCCGAGCGAGCGGCAGGGGAGGTCGAATGACTATCCAGCATGATGAAGCCCGGCGACTCTTGCCGATCGTGATCGATGCGGCACGCACCCACCAGTTCCTGACGTACCAGTCTGTTGCCGAGCGGCTTGGACGTCCAAGGAACAATGCCCGCACGGTTGCCCAGATCTGCGAACTTCTTGATGCAGCGGCCGCCCTGGCCGACGTGCCGCTGTTGGCGCTGATTACCGTTCTCAACGCCGACAATAAGATCAATCCCAAAGCTTGGGGGGCCGACAGCATTGAGCCGGGCATACGCGACGCCATCATCAAGCGATCCTTGGCGCACACATTCACGCGGGCAGACTTTGATGCCATCGCGGAAGCGCTTGAGAAGCTGAAGGACAAGACCAACAAAAGCGCGTGGAAGTATCTCCGCAGCCTGTTGCCGCCCGGACAACTTCACCTGCGACTCACGGGAGCCGATAGGGTTGCACTTCTGGATGCGGTTGACGACCTCGGGTCCGATCAACCTGCTCAAGAAATCTACACCGGTAGACGCTATGTTCGTAATCCGAAGGTGAGGGAGGCCGTTAAACGTCGGGCCGCAGGCAAGTGCGAGTATTGCGGGGTGCCGGGGTTCAAGTGTGAGGATGGTGAAGTCTATCTTGAATGCCACCACATCATCGCGCTTGCCGACGACGGTGAAGACCGTATGAGCAATGTAATCGCGATATGCGCCGGAGACCATCGAGAGGCGCACTTTGGCGTCAGGCGCCGGGAAATTGAGGCGGAGATGATTGCAAAGGTCAAAGCGGCCGAAGCGCATCGCGCCAAGGCTGTCGTGTAAAATTACGAGTCGTGACGGGCCATCAGGTTCACGTCTCTGCCGAGAAACTACGCGGTTTGCGTTACAGCGGCCCGCAACTGACTTAACCTGCCGCCATGCGCGGATCGCTGACGCTTTGCCTGCTGGCCCTGATCGGGCTGCTGGTCGCGTCCGTAGCGAACGCCCAATTCGCGCCGCTGATGAATGCGCCGCAGTTCTATCGCAACGGCGCATCGCTCGACATGGACTTTGTGAACAACAAATACATGGTCAGCGTGACCAGCCCGTCACTTACACCTCGCTCACGCAGTTCCTGGCCGACACTAACGTCAGCGGCACCTTCAGCCGCAGCTCGATCGCGACCTATTTCGACAGCACTGGCGTCCTCCAAACCGCTTCAGCGAACGTGCCGCGCCTGGACTATGATCCAGCGTCTCATGCGGCAAGGGGGATTCTGATCGAGGAGGCACGAACAAATGTCGTCAGCAGTTCAAACGACTGGACGACTTTCACTCAATTGAATGCCACCATCTCCCCCAGCGTCGCACTGTCTCCCGATGGCGCGGCGAATGCCACCAAGCTGGTGCCGGATACAACCGGGTTGAGCCATGCGATTGTCGTGCCAGGCGTTGGTATCGGGAGCGGCGTTTCGTATACGGCATCTTTCTTCGCCAAGGCGGGCGAAGATGGCTACGTCTATTCGGGTGTCAACTCGGTCGGCGCCAGCGTGGTCAACCTCTCGAATTGCCAGATTACCTATTCGGACGCAGGCCCGACTTACTACTCGGCGAGCGTTGGCAACGGTTGGTGCCGCATCACCGAAATTTATGTCGGGAATGGGAACGGTTTCAAGATTTATCCAGCAAAGGCTTCCACCTACTCGGGGTTCACTGGCAACGGCAGCGACGGCATCTACGTCTATGGTCTTCAAATTGAGCAGGGTACGTTCCCCACTTCCTACATCCCGACCACGGGCACACCGGTTACTCGGCAGAACGACACCTTCAGAATCGCGACAGGTGGATGGTGGAACGCAACGACCGGGACGTTCCTGTCGTGGAGCTACGGGCAGAAAAATACGAATCAAACCTATTACGGGCGCATCGTCAGCGGCGATGGAGCAAAAACCTATGCAGGTTTTTGGGGCACGCTGGGAAGCGCCAACCCTTGGAACAACACAAGTCAGTACTCCATCAATGGGACAGTTACCGCCTCGCTTACCACGCCGGTCAAAATGGCATTTGCTTGGGACCAAAATTCGGCCACAGCAACCGTGGCCATGAGCAGCGGTCAGATCGATTCAAATGCCTGGAACGCTGCGCACAACAGTTTTTCTTCGACTTACGGCGGCGACTGGACGACAAGCTACATTTATCTTGGCAATAGCGGAGGCAACTTTGATCCTTTGAACACCAGCATCTTGCGCGTCACGTATTTTCCGACCCGCCAGCCCGACGCTGCCCTGCGGGACTACACACGTTAAAGCGAATGCGGAAAAACAGAAATGTGACTTGCGCCGTCGAGGCTGGGCAAGAACGGTGGATTTCATGAGTTGATGTAGGATTCGTCTTATGGCGAATCGCACTTTCAAGACCGGCGAGAGCCGGGAGCAACCCAGTCTGCTTCCTGCGCGGATTGAGGACTATGTCGGGCCGGACAATCCGGTCCGGGCGATCGAGAGCTTCGTTTGCGCGCTTGATCTTGCAAAGCTTGGCTTCCGCCACGCGGATCGTGGGGCGGAAGAGGTCGGGCAGCCGCCGTACGATCCTGCCGATCTGCTGAGGCTCTATCTTTACGGCTACATCAACCAGGTCAGGTCGTCGCGTCGGCTGGAGCGGGAAGCTGGCCGCAATCTGGAGCTGATCTGGTTGCTGAAGGGACTGAAGCCGGGTTATCGGACGATCGCCAACTTCCGCAAGGAGAGCTGGAAGGCCCTGAAGGCAGCGAACCGGAGCTTCGTGCTGCTGGCTCGGGAGCTTGGGCTTGTCGGCGGCACGATCGTTGCGATTGATGGCTCGCTGTTCCACGGCGACGCCAGCAAGGCCTCTATCTTCACACGCAAGCGGCTCGGCGACCAGATAGCAAGGCTGGATCAGGAGATCGAGGGTTACCGCAAGTCTCTTGAAGACAATGATGCAGCAGAAGCCAAGAGGCCGGGGAAGGATCGGGCGGGCGGTGATGGCCGAGGGGATGGCGGCGATATCGGTGCGAAGGTCGCTTCGCTGATGGCGAAGCGTTTGCGTGCCGAGGCCGATCTGGCTCGGTTGGAAGAGAATGGCGAGACACAAATGTCGCTGACCGATCCGGACGCCCGGCTTCTGGTCAAGAATGGTCAGGGCATTGCAGGCTACAATGTGCAGACTGCGGTTGACGACAAGCACAAGCTTATTGTCGCAAGCGAGGTGGTCAATGACAGCAGTGATGTTCGACAGCTCTCTGCGATGGCCAAGGCCGCCAAAGAGGCTCTTGGAGCCGAGACACTGCAGGTACTGGCCGATGAGGGCTATTACAACAGTGTCGAACTGAAGGCCTGCGAGGACGAGAGCATCATTGCCTATGTACCGCTGCCCGAGGGTAACGCGCGGCTCGAGAAGGAAGGCCGCTTTGCGCTCAAGGATTTCAACTATGACGGCGCAACCGACACCTACCGTTGTCCCGCAGGCCAACCGTTGCATCCGTTCAAAAGCAGGCAAAAGAACACCAGCGGCCGCGTCGAGATCCGCTACGCGGCCCGTGCAGCAATCTGCAGGAGCTGTTCGCTCAAAGTCCGCTGTCTCGCACCGACCACTCCCTACCGCAGCGTTGGGCGCTGGGAGCATGAAGATGTTCTCGAACGCCACCGCCGGCGGATGCAGGGCGCCGGCGAGCTGATGCGACGTCGTTCAGGGATTGTCGAGCATCCGTTTGGCACGCTCAAATGCCGTGCCGGCTATCGCCATTTTCTGGTCCGCGGCTTCGACAAGGTCCGCGGCGAATGGAGCCTGATGGCGCTCTGCTACAACTTCACACGTGCGCTCAACATCCTTGGATTTGACGGGTTTCTGGCCGCGCTCGCAAAGACGCTTGCCGTTTGCCGTCGTGTTCTCATGGCCCTCCTGCCGCGCATCAAGCTCGATACAAAGGCACTCTGGACAAATATCGGGCCTCGGCTCGCACCCGGTCGGTTCGCTCCGGCTTGAGGCCGCCAACCATCAATTCTTGCCCAGCCTCGTCGGGCAAAACAGTGGTTCATAGGGTGCTGGTGCAACGCTTCGCCAGGGAACCAGCCTGCATGCCGGACGCCGAGTCTGCTTCAGAGCTATCGAAAATCGCCAGGTTGAACGGCGACTTCCAGAGGAACTACGGCACCTTGCTTGGTGCGTTCCTCTACCTTCGTTCGATCAGTGCGGCCCGCGGCCGTTCCTGGTTTTGGGCCGGACTGACTTCGCTCGCTGGCTCGGCCGCGCTAGGATGGCTGGGCAAGCATGGTCTTTCCGCGCTCTGGTGACCGCCGGACCCACGGATCGTTGAGCGCGTTGCAGCGGAGGCATAGATGGCCAACGCGTTGATTGTTCGTCCAGGGACCGATCTGCTCTCGCCGACGAGCGAAGGGCGCGCCGCTCAGTATGTGCGGATGTCGACGGAGCATCAGCGCTATTCGACCGAGAACCAGGCCGCCGCCATCGCGGTCTACGCCGCGCAGCACCAACTCACCATCGTCCGCACCTACAAGGATGAGGGCCGGAGCGGTCTTCGCATCCAGCAGCGAGACGGATTGATCCAGCTGATCGATGACGTTCGTAGCGGGCGCGCGGATTTCGATCACATCCTGGTCTATGACGTGAGCCGATGGGGGCGCTTCCAGGACATCGACGAAAGCGCCTATTACGAGTTCACCTGCCGCCAGGCCGGGATGAAGGTCTGCTATTGCGCGGAGGAGTTCGACAACGACGGCAGCGTCATTGCCAGTATCGTGAAGAACCTCAAACGGGTGATGGCCGCCGAATATTCGAGGGAGCTGTCAGTCAAGGTCCATGCCGGCGCCTGCCGGGTCGCCAGCCTGGGGTTCAAGCAGGGCGGCGCGGCCGCCTACGCATTGCAGCGCGAACTGGTCGATGAGGATCGCCAGCCCCGGGGCATCATCCTCGGCAAAGGCCAGCGCAAGCATCTCCAGACGGACCGTGTGCTGCTGCGTCCCGGTCCCGAGCATGAACAGCGAATCGTCGCTCAGATCTTCCGCGAGTACGTCGTCCATCGCCGGTCCCAGGCCTCGATCGCCCGACTGCTCAACAAGGAGCAGGTGCCTAACCATCGGGGAACGCCGTGGTCGGATGCCATGGTCCGCAATATTCTGGGCAACGAAGCCTACATCGGCAACAGCGTCTACAACCGCAAGTCTTTCAAGCTCAAGCAGGTGATGAAGAAGAACCCGCCGGAGCTCTGGGTCAGGGTTGCCGGCCTGTATGAACCTGTCGTCGACCCCGGCATCTTTCAGAAAGCCCAGCGGTTTCTGAAAGAACAGTTTGTCAGGCTGTCCGATGAACAGCTCCTGAAGAAGCTGCGGGAGGCGTTGGCAACTAACGGAAAGCTCAGCGTGTCGATCATGGCCGAGGTAGGCGACATGCCAAGCCCGGCCTTGTACGCTTACCGTTTTGGCAGCCTGCGGGAAGCGTTTCGACGGGTGGGCTACGTCAACGTGGAGCGTGATTTCGACTACCTCGATGCGCGCCAGGAATCCGATGCCGAGCTGGTGCGGCAAGCTTCCCTCATCGCCACACGCATTCGCGCGCTCGGCGCGGCGGCCATCTTCAATGAGAGCAACAAGGTGATGGTGGTGGACGGCAAGCTCGCCGTTTCCCTGCGCATGGCGCGCTATTACACGGCGCCCCGCCACGCGCCCGTCTGGATGGTCCATCGCCGGGTCGTCGAGCCGGCAGGGCTGATCCTCGCGATGAGGCTGGATGAGCAAACCAATCGGGAGGTGGTCGACTATTTCCTGTTGCCGCTGGAGGAAATGGCCAAACAGGTCATCTGTCTCACGACCACATCCCGCTCACGTTTTGCGGTGTATCGCTGTCCGGCCATGGAAGACGTTCTGCGGGCCGTGATGACGCGCGTTGCGGCCGTGCCGGCAGACCGCTCTGTCGAGGGGCGGTAGCCGCCAGACCTGCAGTTCGCCTGCGCCGGGCAAGGGTTGCACTCGCGCGAAAGTTGCGCTTGAGTAGCCAGATCCGGGAGGGGCGGTGATGCGGATTTTTGGGGTGGCTGTGCTGTGCATGGCCTTGGGCGGCTGCGCTGCGTCGGCGCCGGAAGTGAAGGCCCGGCTCGGTCAGGAGTATGTCGGCAAGAACGTCGACGCGCTGGTGGTGCAATGGGGGCCACCCACGACGACGTTCAGGATGAACAGCGGCCAGATGTCCTACGTCTGGCAGCTGGCGACCGAAACCACGGTGAACTTGGACAGAGGCTCGGGGCTCGCCAAGAACTACGCCTGCCGGGTCAACGTCATCGCATCGCCGACCGGCATCATCCAGCAGCTCGATACCGAGGATTACAAGGCGGGGGACGGTGGCATCCTGAGCGCAGCGGGGGTCTATGGCAGCATGTGTGGCGAGCGGCTCAAGATGAAGCCGCAGAACAGCTGAAGGGCTGTTCAATCTTCGACGGTGAACACCCGGAAGACTTGTCCCGGGATCGTTTGCGTAAACGCGATCTCGATTGCGATGATCTCGGCGTAGCCTCGAGCTTCGTCGCCCGGGTTGAACAATTCGACCACGGTCAGCCCATGACCCGTATCGAAGTTCGAGGCGAGTCCGCCGGGAATCCGCACGAGGCCTTGCATGCTCGGCCCCTTCGTCTCGATCGCAACCCTGATCTGCGGCGCCCTTCTCGAGAAATTCCGCGCAGGCCGGAGATTGATCCGTTGCCACTCGTCAAGATCGCCTGAAGAGTGGTCCTCGTACCTCAATTCTCTATTGAGATCGACCGCCGCGCCACTTGGCGTAATGCCGAGTGAAAAGAGAACAGCGAAGCAAAACAGTCCTTGGCGCATTTGGTGCGGGTGCCTTGGTCGTTTGAACGGCCACTTCCATCGATCGCTTAGAGCATACTAGATCAGCTCGTCCGTGCCGAACGCTTCGATAGCTGGCGGTAGGGGCTCGTTAATGACGTAACCCGCTTTGGCAATTTATCTGCGACGCAGAGATCGCCACCATATGCTGATTGTCACGTTCGAGCGGCACGCTAGTGCTCAATAATACCGGCCGAATCCTGTGATGCGGCGTACTACTACACGTTCCGTACTAACCCGGTCGCCCAGCGGCTCGAAATGTGCCGGCCCGAGACGTAGCGCCGGGCAAGTCGCTCTGCGTCTTGTTGACGATCTACGGCTTGCGCGGCTCGTCTTTTTCTTCCCAAGTAATCTGCGCAATCGCCAGCACCTTGCCCTTAAGCTTCGAGTCCGATTGCGCCGCAACCGCATCATTAGCTGTCTTGTGGATGGCGCCACTTGGGTATTTGATACCTTCGTCGTTGATGAAGACGTTGGTGAAGCCGGTGAATACGGTCATGGCGCTTCCTGTCTGTCAGTATTTGGGGAGCTGGTGGGTGCGGCAATCGTACGGGCCGTCCGAGCTGGTGCCTTTGATGTTGGCATTGTAGAAATTGCCCATTGAGGGAGCGTTCAGGAAAGCTTCAAACGTCGCGGCAGGCATCTCGCAATAGGGGTAGTACACCGATCTCAACTGCACGACCATGAACTGCTGTACCTTGTCATAGCAGGCGCGGTTGATGAAGCTACTGCGGGTGATGTCCGTGCAGGCAAGGGGCGTCAGATCGAGCTTGCCGTAATATTTGACATCAATAGTTTCAGCCGCGGCCCAAGTTGTGCCGGCGACGAGCGCATTGACCACTGAGATGAACCGCAGCACCCGAAGCTCCTCTGGAAAAGTTGAACCGGCAGACGCGCAGCAGGCCGATCTTGCATGGATCAGGCGAAATGCAAAAGGCCCGACCGCGGGCCTTTTGAGCTTCGTTATAGGGAAGGCATTACGGCCTGAATTCAGCCGGGTAGCCCTTGCCAACCTTCCTGAAGGTCGGCTCGCTAGAGCTATGGATGGCGAGGATTGTGGTCGGCCCCAACGGCTCGATCGTGTACAAGTCGAACGCGCCGCGATCTGGCCGGCAGCCAAGCGTTCGAGCGAAGGCACAAACAACAGCGCCTCCTGCACGCAGCCAGTGATTGGTTTTTTTAACGGGAACCGCAACTTCGAGGATGCGGGGCTGTCCTATGCCGGCGACAAGCTCCTCCAGCCTTTCGTCCTTGAGCCAGAAATACGTCGCTTCACCACCCCAATTCTCAAGCAGCAGCTTTACGCCGCCGTCATCGACCCGAACAGGATCGGACGTCAGCCAGAATTTGCCCAGCCGGCCTGGCTTCTGTTCCGGATGGTGACAGGGGCTCGCCGCATACAGCCCTTCTGCGTCTGCGGCCGACAATAGCCCGGCTCGTGCCTGGGCTTCGAGTCGGCGTCGCAGCGTCTCGAGCGTGCCCGGATGGATGCCGCTTTCCCGAATACTGCGGACCTCATCGTCTACCAAGCGAGTGTAGTGCCAGGCCCTCATCGTGCGACGGTTCATTTCCCGGCCGATGGCCTCGACGAAATCCTGATGATCAGCGGCGTACGGATTCGTCGGGGGGACTCCCCGATGGTCAGACGCTTCTCGCTCAAGAAACTGCCGGCGCGAGGTGGTCAGGTAGTCGCATATTAGTGCCGTATTCTGCTCAAGCATCCGCAGCAACGCCGGGTCGAAGGACGCCACGTTCCAGGTGTCGATAATCGGGGACGAGCTCATTCCTGCCTATGTTGCACAAGTCAAAATAAACGCAACAGTCGGAAGACAGTCGTTTTGCTGCGGCGTTTGACCTAAGTCTGGTGCACCGCTAGATCGGCTCGTCCGCGTCGAGCGCTTCGTTTGGCGGGGGCAGTGGCCCGCTAACAATGTAACCGGCCTTGGCAATCTTGTGCAAGGCAGAGACCGCAACCATGTGCTTGTTGTCGCGAGCGGAGTAGCGAGCCACGCTCTTCAATAATGCAAAGTCCCCGTAGTAAATTTCTGTCCAATCGCCTGTCACGTCGATTTTCAGACAAAGAAGCATATCCGCTTCGCCGCGAAAGCCGATTTGAGATGCGGCGAAGTTTGTTTTGACTTGTACCTTTTTGCCTTCCGGCGTCAGCGCGTCATAGCCGTTGGCGCCGCGAGAGGCTTGCTGGAGCCCATATACTTCAGTCGCTATAAACTCTCCGTAGTCCCCCAACAAGTTTCCGAGGCCAGCCCACTTAAATTGCGGAGCTAGGGACTTGAGCGTCCGCTGCGAAGCAAAAAGAGAGGCCAGGACGCCCTTCATTGCTTCGATGCGTTGCTCTTTGCTGATTACGGTCAAAGCTATGCACGAGCGTTTGAGTCAGCTTGATGCAGGCGCAAATCGAAACGCGGATCGATGAAATCGCCCTTGTTCTGTTTGGCAGCCAGCCCGTCGAACGGAAGCAATAGTTCCAATTGATCGCTTGTAGTTTTGCGTCGCTTAGGGGCGCGCATTTCGGGAAGACTTGGGATTGGCGGGAGCTTTGGCAAACGACCATCCAGCATATCTTTGACAGTCAAGATCTGCAGGCGTGGCAGACGACCGTGTGCAGATTTTGAGACGAACCCCGCCGATGCACACTCCGACAACATCGGTTTGGTGGGTTCCGTCAAACTGATCAAGATGCCCATCTCCGCGCCTTCGCGTTCGATCACGCCTCGGAGATCGCGCACCATCGCAACGCCGACATTATCTCCGCCCTTCACGGAGATGATAATGCGCCCTGTGCCGTAAGGGCCGTTCGGGAAGAAAACATTTCCGTCAACACCTCGATCGGCGCCGTGCTTCTCTTCGCGATAGGTATGTGCGCCGAGATACCATGCGGCCCACCACTGGAATTGGTGTTTGTCGCGCCTGGCGAGTTCGCGCGCACCCTCGAAATCAGCGGGGCGACCGACGACTTGGAAGGATTTCGGGTTTGCGCCGACTCCTTTTAGCCGGTTCTCGATCAGCGTGATGGCGTAGTGGGTAACGTCGATGCCAATCCACTGACGCTTTAATTTCTCGGCTGCTTCGACAGTCGTTCCACATCCGCAAAACGGGTCAAGCACGACCTGACCCTCAGTCGTTGAGGCTTTGAGAATGCGTTCAAGCAGTGCCAGCGGCTTTTGCGTGGGATAACCTAGGCGTTCTAAGCCCGCAGCCGGTTTGATATCGCCCCAGTCGTTTTGGAGCGCGACCCCGGGCATTTCGTCGAGATATCGCTTTTGGGCGGGGACAGTACCGGGTCTAACTTGGACCACGCGCCCTTCAGCGATCAATGCGTCCATCTTTTGCTTCGAAAAGCGCCAATATCGCTCGACGCCGAAGATCTTGTAGCGCGGGTTTCCTTTTGCGGCGCCGCCAGGGCCTGTCAAATCGCTGAGCCGATAACGCCTGCCGGTCTCTGGCTCAATGTGCTTGTAGAAGGCATCGACATAATCAGGATCGTACGGAGTGTACTGGGGGTTCCACGTCCAATCATCGCTTCCAGTGTAGAAGAAAATCACGTCGCGGACGTTGCCGTACTGTCGACGGCCTTGCTTTGCATCATTATGCGCCGATTGCCGCCGCCAGCTGATCTCCGAGCGATAGTTCGATGGGCCAAATGCGGCGTCAACGATAAGCTTGAGGTAGTGGCTCGCGGTCGGGTCGCAGTGTAGGTATAGAGAACCCGAAGGCTTTAGCACGCGGCGGAGCTCGACAAAGCGAGCGGCCATCATCGCGAGATAGGCCATCATGGCGTTTTCTCCCAGCCATTTCCGTAAGCCTGAAATGACCAGGGCCAACTCGCCGTTAGCCCGCATGACATCGTCATAGGCGTCGCGCGCAGCGTCTCCCCATTCCCAGGTATCGCGAAATGCTTCCGCCTGCGCCTGGGAGGAGTGCCCCGTACGGGCTTTGAAAAGGACGTTGTAATTGGCGTTCGAGTTAAATGGGGGGTCCAAGTAGATCAGATCTACCGACTCGTCTTGGATGCGCTCGCGAAGCACATTCAAGTTGTCGCCGAAGAAAAGCTTATTGGTGTTCGCGGGCGTGCTCGCCCGATCGGACTTGACCACAACGCAACCCCCGGACGCCCATGCGCTCCTGGTTGCAACGTAATCTAGACCGCATCTCTGCGGGAGCCGTCGCCGGAACAAATCTTACCAAATAGTTAACGGGTCTTCCGACGCCTCGTATCATGAGAGCGTCTTTGGGGTGCACCCAAATGCCACAGTGGTCGTCCTGGAAGAACATGTGTCACTGGGGTTCGAGTTCGGAATTTCTTGACACGTGAGTCAGCGGGTCTCAGACTTCTTGCCACGGAATGAAAGCGTAGGAGTTGACGAGACAGGTTGTCGGTTACGTACGGGTCAGCACACTCGACCAGAAGACCGATCGCCAGCTCGTCGGCATGCAACTTCACCGCACGTTCACTGACCACGCCTCGGGCAAAGACACCGATCGCCCGGAGCTGGGGCAAATGGTGGCCTATGTGCGGGAAGGGGACACGGTCGTGGTCCATTCAATGGACCGCCTGGCCCGCAACCTCGAAGATCTCCGCCGCTTAGTCAGGGAGCTGACCGGAAAGGGCGTTCGCATCCAATTTTTGAAGGAAGGCCTTACGTTCACGGCGGAAGCGTCGCCGATGTCGCAGCTGTTGCTCAACGTCATGGGCTCCTTTGCGGAGTTCGAGCGGGCACTGATCAAGGAGCGTCAGCGCGAAGGCATCGCCATCGCGAAGACCAAGGGCATCTACAAGGGCCGCCGCCGTGCATTGACGCCTCCCCAGGTCGAAGAGTTGGTTGCCCGGGTCAAGGCGGACGGCAAGAAAGCCGCGCTTGCGCGCGAGTTCGGCGTCAGCCGCGAGACGGTGCACCGCTATTTGCGTGCCGCCAGGACTGCCGCGCAGATTCAACAACAACACAAAGAGGAGGAAACTGCATGACTGCGCTCATGCTCACCCGCACCGACAATCGCCGCAACATGGCGCGCTTCTACAAGCTTGACGTCCAGCCGACCTTGTTCGGCGAATGGTCGTTTGTGCGGGAATAGGGGCGGATTGGCCGTTCGGGCACGGTTCGGGCGGAAACACACTCCACCCGAGGAGAAGCTGATATCGCGATGGCCTCAAACTGGACCAGAAAGCTTAAGCGAGGCTACCGGTAGCCTGACTCTCATTTAACTGACTGCGCCCATTCAGTCATAAGGGAAGCCAAGACAGGGAACGAGCAGCCGAAAACGGTTCGGCTCTCTTTCGACCACGAACTTTGCAGCGCCACCATCCAGTAGCGCATGGGGGGCTCGCTGCTGATACCAAAGATAGGGCCGCCGCTCATCCCTTTCACACTCTGCAGGCCAAAGTTCTCCTTTAGAGCACCGATGAATTCTGGGTAATGCGTTACAGAGCTGCCTGGCGGTGGTTCGTCGAGTTTCCTCACCGCGAGCAGTGTCGGAGACAACTGTCCAATACCGTCTGCATCTACCGTGCTTGAGGTGAACTCCTCTGGCAGGCCGAGCATCAGATAACCGTCGAAGCTCACTCGATGCTGATGTATCCAGTTCTCCTCTTGGATGGCTACGGTGCTGTTGGTCGCGAGAAGACGGACATAGTAAGGACGTAGCAGGATCACACCAAAGTCGAGACCCGCTTCGTCGTCATCGACAAAAAACATCGGCGCGCTCTTAATGTCGAAAGGAATGGGCATTCCGTGGCGGCCCATTCCGAAAGTATCTGCGAGGACGGCGCTGTGAATGACTATTCCGTCATCTCTAAGTCCATTATGCAGTTCGCTGAGAATGTGGCCCGCAGTAACAAAATGAACGCCTCCGCCCAGGGCGATAAGCGTGCCGGCGTATGCCCGAAATTGGGGTAACTCTTCAGGTCTGTCCTCGTACCGAAAGGTGACGCATAGCGCGACCAAATGGCGGCCGAAAAAATGCAAAACGCCTTTTTCGTCTTTTGGCATCGGGCAAACCTGGCGTGGAGAATCAGTCGATCAGTTCTTTTATGGCATCTGCAAGGGGAGCTTCGTCGCCGTCAAAGCTGGCGATCATCGCGCCGAGGAATGCATCAGGGTCGAGACGCGACAGATCGAGGCTGTGGCCTGCGTAGTCGGCCAACAGCGTGAAGAACGTTAGCTGTGAGCGGCCGTTGCCCTCGCGGAATGCATGAATGACGTTTAATTCCGCCAGAAAGTGTGCGGCCCTATCAGCGAAGTCTTGAGACGACAGATTTCTTAGATAATCCTGGGCTTTCAGGTCGCCGAATAAAATCGCGGCTTGTCCTTCGATGTTCTCGGGGAAGCAGAAAGGGTTACCGCCTTTGGATATCCGCACTGTGCGAATCTTCCCAGCCCACTCATAGACGTCCTGGAAAAGGTGGTGGTGGACCGCCTTATAGTGGGCGAAGTCGAGAGCACCTTCCGGGAGGGGCTCATCAGCACGGGCGCTGGAAATCTCCGCTTCGAACTCGTTGAGCTTCTGCTGGTCGGTTAGATCCAGCTTGTTGATGAGAACAGTCGAGTCTTTGTAAGTGTAGGGATCGTCAATCGCGTCATACATGGCGCGAGCTAGCTCTTGCGGTAATTTCGCACGATACTGCTACGGTATTCTTCGGGCGTCATACCTTGGCGCCTTGCTTCAGACGCCCGGAGTTTCATGCCCTTGGTGGGCGTAATGCCTTCGACGGCGCTGATCTTCTCGAAGCCGGCGCGGCCCACGACAAAGCGGCCCGTCTTGGCATCTCTGCCGATTGATTTTCCGTGTTTCGCCATAGCGATACTATAGCACGATTTGTCGCCTTTTGCAGAGCCTCCCATCGGGAGTGTTGCAAAGATCCTCGACCCCGTCGCGCGGCTTGGTGCTGGGATGCCGTCCGATAACGGCCAGCTGGGCCGTTCGGTAGACGGAAATGGTCAGTTCCGCCGCCAGGCGCCTGCCCTGCACGCCAAGATTGACGCGGAGGCTTGGCTGCGCAGAATCGTATTCTCGCATTTACGATTTTACGGATTGTCCGGGTTGGGGGCGCCCAAATTGATATTTTCTGCTGTCGATTCGAATATCAGGAAATTCTCGCTTCCGCTGAGGGCGTTTTACGTCGGCGGCGGTGCGGCTATCCTTACGTATATCGCCCTAGCATGCTCGGCCGCCGCCCAAGATGCGGGGCGCATTTCCCGCTGCGTGACCATTCAGGACGTGGATCAACGGATTGAATGTCTGGAGGGGAGGAGCAGCGCTTCCGACGTGGGGGCGCCCGCGCCCGGACTCCCCAGAGCCCCACAGCTTGGGCCGAGCTACGACTGCCGGATGGCGACGGCGTCGATCGAGCGGGCGATCTGCGGTGACGCAACGCTTTCGGAGTGGGACCTGCGGATGGGGCAGCAGTATCAGCAGGCTCTTAAGCTCAGGAAGGGAGCCGATCGGCAGGCCCTCATCGAGAGCCAACGGTCGTGGATACAACAGAGAAACACGGGGTGTGGCGCCGCGGCTGGCAACGCTGTCTGGACTTGCATCCTTGACGCGACGAAGCAGCGCATAGCCGTCCTATCCGAGGCACCTCCTTTGAGCCTCGATCCAACGCCCACAGCTTCGCCTTCGCCGCAAGCACCGGTTCAGCCAAGAACACAAAACGTCCCAACAATGGCCTCTCCGTCGAATACACCAAGAGCCCCCGAGCCATCCTCTCCGAAGACGAATGCCACCGCAGAATCTTCAAGCGGCCCAAATCCGCTGCTGATACTCATTTTTGTCGTTGGCGCCATTGCCGGCGCGATCGCCGTCTACAACAACATTCGACGCCGGGAAGAGGACCAACGACGTGCAGCCGAACGTCAGCGGCTGGTTGCAAAATACGGCGCTGAGATCGCTGATCGAATCCTGGCGCGGATCGTCTGGCAGGGAATGACAGAAGAACAATTGCTGGAGTCCCGTGGCTATCCTGCTGACAAAGACTATGAGGTCAGGAAGTCTGTCAGCAAGGAGACCTGGAAGTACGGTCAAACGGGCAAAAACCGCTTCAGCAACCGCATCTTCCTCGAAAATGGCATTGTCACCGGCTGGAAAGAATAAGCACCGTCACATCGAAACCGCTTTGTAGTTTTCGTCGGCCTGAAGGTACTCGGCGTACGCTGTCTCCACGGGGCCATGCAGCTGCGTTCTAGCGTTGATCACGCGAGCATGAAGCTGCTTCAGCTCCTCGTAACCATTCCGGACTGCCTGTTCCAGTTTTCGGCGCTCGACCGTGATCTCGTGCTCGATCTTGTCGATATCGCGCTTGTCGACGCCGGTCGCCGCGTTAAATTTGAAACGCGCTTCGACCGACTGGCGCCACGCGTAAAGTGCGCCACAGAGCTTCGGCCCGAATCCAGGTACGTTCTCGACTGCTGTGCTCAATAGGTCGGCCGCAGTCTCGATTCCGTACGATTGCAAGGTGCGCTTTCGGCCGTTGCCTATGCCCTCGATGGTGGCCTTATCGATTTCGAACTGGTCCAGATAGCGCGATAGCTGTGCCTGCCTCACTGTCGTTCTGAGCTGATCAAGCTTTGTTTTCCTCAGCGTTGGAAGATGATCAACCAGGGTCTTCAGCCGCAGAACCTCTTGCTTTTTGCCATCGAAGGTGGCGGAGCCCGCCCGCTCGGTCCATTCCTGCTGGGCGCGAAGCCACGTGTCCCGGGCTTTAGCCTCGGCATCCCGAAATTTGTAGACGTCGCTAGACCTGTCGAGCCATCTGCGTGCGCCAAAGAACGTAATCAGCGCCGCGACAAGGAACAGCAACGGTGCCGGCGCGCTCCGGCCGCCGAAAACGCCAATTCCACCGATGGCCAAAGCCATGGCAAAGGCCAGTATGTTTGCGTGGCGGAACGAATTCGCGACTGATACCGCTTCGCCGCTGGGTGACGGCCGAGTGCCTTGAATGTTCGGGGCAGGGCCGGGGCTTTGCAGACCCTCGATCTGGCGCCAGAGCGTCGTTAGGTCGAGCGAGCCGACGTCGCCCCCGAGGGAAACGAACGGGAATAGCTCGGCCCGGGTAGCCGCTTCCATCGGACACCATGGGCAAGCTGCCGCCTTATGGTGCCAGTGGGCTGGATTGCTGCGGCATTGGGTAAAGTTTTTCTCAAGACCAACGAGCGCCTGGACCCAATCCTGCGGCTCCGGCCTGCCACCGCCGATCATCTGTTTCGCAAAAGCACGCTCGAACAGGAAAGCGACCTCGTCGCCGACGATCGATAAGGCCGGCGTGTTCGGCGGCCTATCCATCTGTACGTCCGCGCGCATCGCGCTGTAGGCGAACCGAAGCTCGGAGATCGCTTTCGGGATCGGCATATCACCACGTCCAAGAAAGCGCCCCGCAAACGGGTGTCTGCCCATAAACAAAAGCAGAAACAGCATGACGGCAAGGCCAAAGCTGTCGTGGTTCACCGTCCTCACGGTCTGGCGCAGGTTTTTGCCCTGCAGCTCGGGCGGTGTGAAGGTCTCGACGCCGACCTCGCAAAAATAGCGTTTGCCCTGATCTGTGATCTGAAAGCTGTCGCAATCGATCAGCTTGACCGTCGCATCGGGGGCGACCAGAACGCTTCCTTCGTTGATGTCCCCGATGATGCTACCCGTGGCATGCACGGCGCCGAACGCCCTCGCGGTGTTCGTGCAGGCGCGGACCAGAAAACGCCAATCCGCACGCGTAAACTCTGTAAGACGGCTCTTCGGGCTGTAAAGCTTATGAATATCTTTGGCGTTCTTGACGCGCGGCAGCAGCAACCCGACAGGGGCACGGCCGGACTTCGCCAACAGGAGGCCCGTTGGCCAGGCTGAGACCTGGTTCAAAATGCCGTTCGAAAGCGACGACATGAACTGTATCTTTGCGGCCCTCTCCGGGGTCAGCGGCCGGTGATAAACCTTCGCGACCAGGTCCTCCGATGACCGGATGCCATAGACCGCGCCTTCTCCGCCCTGACCGATCAGGGCATCGAGATGGATCTGGCGGCCGGAGGAGTCGATAACTTCAGGAGGCGGCATCGGCGGAGGAAAGCTTTGGTTCGGATCGTGTCGCGAGCACGAGGGATTTATCGTCATCCGTGCGCGCGCAAACACGGTCAGAGTTTAGGTAGTTCATCAGACTGGCGGATAATCCGTCGTCCACTCCTTCGTTCAACGCCTCATGCAAAGGGGCGATCATATTGTTGAAAAACGGATCGTGAACTGTTTTGCTCGCATAATGAAGGACCAGGCTTTCGATGCCGTCCGAGAAGGCCGAAAAACTTTCAATGCGCTGAGAAACCGCAGCAAACTCCAAAAATTCGGCAGCGTTGTTGGACGTAATGAAATTCGTCGTGTTGATGTACTCGCCGTGCTGAGGCCAGAAAATGTAGGCCCAGCCCTCATCGCCTTTCTCACGGACCACCATCGCCCCGTCGCCGACCTGAAAAAATACTGCACCTTCGGCAGCGATCGCTGCGACGAGAAGCGTGCAAGCGAATTCCCTCGTTGGTGCGCCCGACTCGGACGCGAACATCGAAATCGCCGCCTGAATCTGTGCCAGCCAGCTCAGGGCAGTGTCTTTCCCAATGGCATCTACTGAGCCGCCAGCCTCAAGAAAGTTCTCGATCAAATAGGTTGCGGTCGTCACCGCCGCGCGAGAGCCGATCTCGGAATGCGCCGCGCTGCCGGCGCCGTCCGATACCGCAGAAATCAGGACCGGTCCGCCTGAGGTCTCAACGAGCCTCACGCGCACACTGTCTTGGCACGGCTGGCCAGTCTTGATGTGCGACGTGCCGATCGCGGACGCGGCGGCTATCCGCCAGTTCATGACACTAGACTTCGGTCCAGCCGTTCGGCGGCGGCAGAGCGACACGATCTGTGGTGCTCGACGCTGAGACGCGGCTCAAGGAGCTCGACAGCCACATGAACAGTTCGCGGAAGTTTAGGCCGTCGAGTTTGAGAGGGCCGCGGGGCGCGATTTGGGCAAGAATTCCCATGTCCGCGTTGGCCACGCCGATCGCGAAGAACGAGAACTCCTTCTTTTCTTCGCCGTCCCTCACCAGCTGCGCCGCGTGCTGCCAGCTGTCAGTCGGGGCACCGTCAGTGATGAGGAAGATCCACGGCCGATAGTACGAAACCCCGTTGTCCTTATACCGCTGCTTGCGCTCGCGCAGCATGTCGATTCCTTGCTCGATCGCCGCGCCCATGGGGGTATCGCCGGTCGTCGACAGCGTCGGCGGATGCCAAAAATCAGGGGTCTGAAAGCTGGAATCGATGTTGACGGGACCAAAGGTGACGACGGCTATTTCAACGCGCTTCATAGCCAGCGCGTCGTTACCCAACTGCTCCTTGAGCGTCGCGATACCACGATTCAGCTCGGATATCGCTCGGCCCTGCATGGAATGCGATGTATCCAGGAGCAATAGGCAGGGGCACCGTGGCTCTGGATTGGTGGTGAAGTCGTCGCTTCCAAAGCCGACCTGTTCAAAGCCTGACATCAGTTTCTCTCACTGTTGAGGTGGTGCCAATTGCAGCGGCGGACCGATGGAATCCGTCCGCAATTTCGGCCGAGGCCGCGGCAGCGGAACGGGGCCTTCGATGGCCGAATATTGATCGGGGGAAGTCTCAGCGAGCGAGCCGGTGGTCTCGACGACTGCTGGCCTCGGAGATAGCGAGGAGCTACCTGGGGCAGGCTCTGGGCGGCTGAGGATATAAATCAGCCCGAGCACGAAGGCGACGATCACAAATGGTGTGGCCGAGTAACGCCTGCGCGTGGGCAGTGCATTCGTGACGAATGCTGCGGGTGCTCGGTGCGGCACGGTCGTCGAATAGGATAGGCCTGACCCGGGAATCCCGACAGTCAGCCGCGGGGGCCCGTTCGTACCCACATTGTAGGTAAAGCCCCTTCCGCCGAAGGACAGGCTGGAGCGCCTCAATCCGACGTTGAGGCGCACGCCGGGAATCAGCCTTATCGATTTACGAAAGCGCAGCCCCATTTCTCTCCCCTTGGTTGAAATCTTCGACCAAAAGTGGAGGAGTTTCAACCTCCCGTAGGGGGAGCGCGGGTACGACTTTACGTCAAGAACCGGATACCATCGCCTCTACCCGGGTAGAGGCCTACGTGGAAACAATGGCTCATCCGGCTTTTCTCTCAGTGCCCTCGTCATTTTCCAAAAGCGGCAGCTCCAGGCTCGGTATTTCCGGCATGGCCTTGCCGGCGATCGCCTGGAGGTCGCCGACCATGCCGACCGTGGAATCGATGACCGCCTGTATCTGCGTCTCCCGCTTAGCCCACTGGCGGCCCATGAACTTGCGTTCCTTGTCGAGGTCATCGTGCATGTCGTTGAATTTCTCGACTACGGCTTCGACACGCTGGCGGAATTTCGCGCCGGTCAGATAGTTGTAGACCTGCTCCACCTTCGTTTGCTGACCCTGCTGGACGAGACGCGAACTGCTTACGTCAATCAAGCCCTGGCGCAGGGCGACGGCGACCGGCAGGGCACAGCGCGGGTGAGCGACCCATACGCCGTCGACCAGGTCGAAATGCTCGACGTGCTTCGGGAGAGCGTGGGAGATGATGAGTGCGACATCGGCACCGGAGCGGCGCTGGTCGTCACGCAGTTTGGCGAGCCAGCCGTCGCTCCAGGCTTTGGTGCGCTTGGTTTCCCAAAGGATGATACCGGCCGGTTGGCCGACCTGGCCGTTGACCTGCTGAATGACGTCGGCGCCCAGCTCGCCCTTGCCGACCGGTTCAATCGAATCGGTTGGAAAGCGGCTCTTCAGAAGCTCCTCAAGCTCAAGCTCGAGCACTTCCCCCTGTGACTGCTGCGATCCTTGCTCGGCCTTGCGTTTCAGCTCCTCGATCGTCCGCGTCATCGACTCAATGGTTTGATCCTTCTCAGCAACGCGAAGGTGAGCGGCTTCGTCCGCTTCCTGACGCGCCTTGATCTGAATCTGGCCGACCGATGCCTGAACGCGCTTCTCGATGGTGAGGTCGAGTTCGCGCTTTTCCTCATCCAGCGCCCGTTGTCTACGCATCAGCTCGGCCTGGGCTTGCTGCGCTTCCGCCAGCTTGGCGTTGTTCACCTCCAGCGTCTGGCGAAGTTCGGCGGCCTCATCCGCCTTAGCCTTCAGCTCGGCTGCGGCAGCTTCGCGGGCTTTCTTGCCCTCGGCAGCCACCAGTTGGCTGCGCTCGGCGGCCAGCCGTTGCTTGACCTGGTCGTCGAGGGTTTCGCGCTCCCGGTCGAGCTTCTCACGCTGCTGACGCAGTTCGTCGGACTTGCGCGCGACCTCGGCATCCTTGCTGGCCAACTGCTCCTGAAAGCGCTGCCGGGTTTCCGCCAGGAGCGGGGCAGCCAACGACTCCGTCAGGGGGATTTCGTGGTTGCAGTTGGGGCAGAGCAGAGTGGGTTCATGCGCGGCACCGGCCGCGGTCGCCTTGAACGTCATGAACCCTCCTCTGGTAACTTATGCCGGGATGAACGTGATGCGGCCAGCTTCGCCACGTTTCCTGTGCGGCTTTACCGTTATTTCGACATCCTGGTCGAACGCCGTCAGCATTCGCATCAGCTTTTCCACCGAAACCAGCTTGAATTGCCCCCGGAGCAGCTTGGACAGGTCTGGTTGTTTCATCTCGACCAGTTTCGCTGCCTCGGTTTGTGTGATTTCGCGCTCCGCCATCAGCCGCTTGAGCTGGACCACGAGGGCGGCCTTGAGCTGATGTTCCTCGGCATTGGGCAGGCCGAGATCAGCGAAAATATTGCCGGAGCCCAGGCTGTGGACGGGCAGCTTCTTCTTCGTGCTCATCATTGGTCTCCCTTGGTTGCCTTGTGGATCGCCTCTGCGTCGCGCAACCGCTGACGTACAAGGTCGATATGCCGTTGCGGTGTGGCGATTCCGCTAGTGGATTTTTTCTGGAACGCGTGCAGGACGTATAGGACGCCCTCCAGTCGCGTTGTGTAGACGGTTCTGTAGGTATCGCCGTCGAAGTTGTCGCGAATCTCTAAAACCCCGTTGAAGCCTTTAAGTGGCTTCGCGTTGCGCGGGTGTTCGCCGAGCTGCGCTTCAAAAAGGGACTGGCCAATCTCGCTCCGGACGGCAACGGGGAACGCCTGCAGGTCCTTCTTGCTTGAGCCCACGAAAACCGTTGGCTTGATCGCGCGCAGTAGATCATTCACAGCATTATAGTAATATACCTATAGTGCATTGTCAACGGTGTCCACAGCAGAACGGCTTGACAAGAAACTGCGTGCGACATCCATTGTACAATCAATGATTTCGCCTCCATCGGCATACAATCAATCCCGGGTTTCGCATGGCCAGCGACGATGAGCTGTTCGATTGGTGCGCCGCACGCCCGCGCTGGCAACAGGAGGCCATTCGGCTTCTGACCGCCAAGCCGAAGCTGGAGCCTGACGAACTCGATCAGCTTGAACAGGCCGTGAAGATCGAGGCAGGGATCATTGACGGCAAGTCGCCCGCCTGGACTCCCTTGACCAAGACCCATCTGAAGGCGGGCAACAAGTATGCGCCGGTCACCGTGCTGGGCGCCATCGGTCCGCTGCGTAACATTGATCGGCTGGCAGCAGCACAGCCGCCGCTCAAGTTTGCCATCAACGGGGTCACGCTCATTTACGGCGCCAACGGCTCGGGCAAAAGTGGTTAC
>Ga0102590_1000899_pt1 | contig 53808 bp, 47 predicted proteins | sample AraplaMF_Col_mMF_FD_76859 | JGI IMG/M metagenome (GOLD analysis project Ga0102590, IMG submission 76859) | Arabidopsis root microbial communities from the University of North Carolina, USA - plate scrape MF_Col_mMF | ecosystem: Host-associated > Plants > Roots > Endosphere | place: USA...
TCGCCGGTCTCGAGAACATCACCTCCGGCACGATCTCGATCGGCGACCGCGTCGTCAACAATGTCCAGCCCAAGGAGCGGGACATTGCGATGGTGTTCCAGAACTACGCGCTCTATCCGCACATGACCGTTGCCGACAATATGGGCTTCTCGCTCAAGCTGCGGAATGCGAGCGCCGACGAGATCAACAAGCGCGTCAAGCGCGCCGCCGAGATCCTCGCGCTGGCGCCGCTGCTCGATCGCTACCCGCGCCAGCTCTCCGGCGGCCAGCGCCAGCGCGTCGCGATGGGCCGCGCCATCGTGCGCGACCCGCAGGTCTTCCTGTTCGACGAACCCTTGTCGAACCTCGACGCCAAGCTGCGCGTCGCCATGCGCACGGAGATCAAGGAGCTGCACCAGCGGCTGAAGACGACGACCGTCTACGTCACCCACGACCAGATCGAGGCCATGACCATGGCCGACAAGATCGTCGTCATGCATGACGGTATCGTCGAGCAGATGGGTACGCCGCTCGAGCTCTACGACAAGCCCGACAACCAGTTCGTCGCCGGCTTCATCGGCTCGCCCGCCATGAACTTCCTGAAGGGGCATGTGCGCGTCAACGGTGTCGCGACCTTCGAGGGGCCGAACGGCGTCAAGCTGCCGCTCAAGACCGCGCCCGCGGCGTCCGACGGCCGTCCTGCGGTCTACGGCGTGCGGCCCGAGCATTTCACCATCGCCGACGACGGCGCCGAAGCGGAGATCATCGTGGTTGAACCGACCGGCTCGGAGACGCAGGTGTTCGCCAAGATCGGCGGCGAGCAGGTCGTCGCGGTCTTCCGCGAGCGTCACCAGTTCAACCCAGGCGACAAGATCCGGCTGAAGCCCGATCCGTCACTGGTGCACTTGTTCGACGAGGCGACGGGAAAACGCCTGAACGCGTAGTGTGAGTTTTACTTAAGACAATAAAAAAGCATCACAGGGAGGACGACATGCAAGACTTTACCCGCCGGACGCTGCTTCAAGGCGGAACGGCACTGGCTGCGACCGGCATGCTCACCGGGCCGGCGCTGTTCGACTTCGCCAAGGCCTGGGCGCAGAGCGCGCCCTGGAAGCCGGAGGCGGGCGCCAAGCTGACCGTGATGCGCTGGAAGCGCTTCGTGCCTGCGGAGGACGATGCGTTCAACGCGATGGTGGCAGCGTTCAAGGCTGCGACCGGCACCGAAATGAACGTGTTCAGCGAATCCTTCGAGGACGTGCAGCCGAAGGCCTCGGTTGCGGCCAATACCGGCTCGGGGCTCGACCTCGCCTGGGGCTTGCACACGCTGCCGCAGCTGTTCCCGACCAAAGTGCTGAAGATGAACGACGTCGCCGATTATCTCGGCAAGAAATACGGCGGCTGGACCGATGCGGCCGCCAAGACCTGCATGCAGGGCAACGACTGGCTCGGCATCCCCGTCGCGACCAACGGCGGTTACATGACGTATCGCAAGTCGGCGCTCGACAAGGCGGGGTTCAAGGAATTCCCGAAGGACTTCCCCGGCTTCCTCGAGATGTGCAAGGCGCTGAAGGCCAACAACACGCCGGCCGGCTTCGCGCTCGGCCATGCCTCGGGCGACGGCAATTCGTGGTTGCACTGGGTGCTGTGGGGCCACGGTGCCTACACGGTCGACCAGAACGACAAGATCGTCATCAACTCGCCGGAGACGGCGAAGGCGCTGGAGTACTGCAAGGCGCTGTATGACAACTTCATTCCGGGCACGGCGTCCTGGAACGATTCCTCCAACAACAAGGCGTTCCTCGCCGGCGAGCTCTATTGCACGGCCAACGGCATCTCGATCTACGTCGCCGCCAAGACCGATGCGAGCAAGAAGGAACTCACCCAGGACACCTATCACGCGCTCTGGCCGGTCGGGCCGGTCGGCAAGCCGACCGAGCTGCAGCTGGCGCTGCCCATTCTTGCCTTCAACTTCACCAAATATCCGAACGCGGCGAAGGCCTTCGTCGCCTTCATGCTGGAGAAGGAGAACTACGAGAAGTGGCTGGACGGCGCGCAGGGCTATCTGACCCAGACCTTGAACGCCTACGAGGCGGCGCCGATCTGGAAGGCCGATCCCAAGAACGAGGTGTTCTCGCAGGCCTCCAAGCGCACGCTGCCGGCCTCCGGCATCGGCACGGTCGGCGAAAAGGCGGCAACGGCCATCGCCGACTTCATCGTCGTCGACATGTTCGCCAATTACTGCACCGGCACCAAGGATGCGAAGGGCGCGATGGCTGAAGCCGAGCGCCAGTTGAAGCGCATCTATCGCTGAGGATCACGGAGCGGGCGGCACTCGCGCCGCCCGCTCGTCAACATTTTCGATCAGGGATATCGGGCATGGCTGATGTCGCAATTCCCCGGGCCAAGCCTTCGATGAGCGAGGGCGGCGCCTGGACCCAGCTTAAACACAACCGCAACTGGCTCGGCTTCTGGTTCATGGTGCCGGCCATGGCGTTCCTGATCTTCTTCCTGGCCTATCCGCTGGGGCTCGGTATCTGGCTGTCCTTCACCGACACCCGCATCGGCAGGGTCGGGCACTTCGTCGGCACCGAGAACTATGAGTGGCTGTGGGACGATTCCATCTTCTGGCTGTCGGTGTTCAACACGCTGCTCTACACCTTCGTCGCCAGTGCCCTCAAATTCGCGGTCGGCCTCTATCTCGCGCTGCTGCTGAACGAGAACATGCCGTTCAAGGCGATGCTGCGCGCGATGGTCCTGATCCCCTTCATCGTGCCGACGGTGCTCTCGGCATTGGCGTTCTGGTGGATCTTCGACTCTCAATTCTCCATCATCTCCTGGTCGCTGAAGCATCTCGGTGTGATCAATCAGAACATCAACTTCCTCGGCGACACGACCTGGGCGCGCATTTGCGTGATCTTCGCCAATATCTGGCGCGGCGTGCCGTTCGTGGCGATCACGCTGCTCGCCGGCCTGCAGACGGTGTCGCCGTCGCTCTACGAAGCCGCGACGCTCGACGGCGCCACGCGCTGGCAGAATTTCCGCTACATCACCTATCCGCTGCTGACCCCGATCATCGCCGTCGTGATGACCTTCTCGGTGCTGTTCACCTTCACCGACTTCCAGCTGATCTGGGCGATGACGCGCGGCGGCCCGGTCAACGCCACCCATCTGATGGCGACGCTGTCCTACCAGCGCGCGATCATCGCCGGGCAGCTCGGCGAGGGCGCGGCGATCTCCAGCGCGATGATTCCGTTCCTGCTCGCTGCGATCATGGTGTCCTGGTTCGGCCTGCAGCGCCGCAAGTGGCAACAGGGAGAGAACAATGACTGATCTTCCTGCCTCGAAAGTCGATCTCAAGTCGGTGCTGTCGGCGTCCGCGCGCGTCGATAACAGCGAGGGCATGAGCTATCTGCAGTCGGTGCCGCGCCGGCTCGTGACGCTGTATCTGCCGCTCACGATCATCGTCGTGGTCCTCCTGTTTCCGTTCTACTGGATGGCGCTGACCTCGGTGAAGCCGGACGATCAGTTGCTCGATCTCGACAGGTTCAACCCATTCTGGACCTGGAATCCGACCTTCAAGCACTTCCACAAGCTGCTGTTCGAGAGCTATTATCCGTACTGGCTCTGGAACACGATGTACGTGGCGATCTGCGCCACCATTCTCTCGATCGTCGCATCGGTGTTTGCGGCCTACGCGATCGTACGGTTGCGCTACAAGGGCGCCAATCTGGTCGGCGGGCTGATCTTCCTCGCTTATCTGGTGCCGCCGTCGATCCTGTTCATCCCGCTCGCCACCGTCGTGTTTCAGTACGGCCTGTTCGACTCGCCGCTGGCGCTGATCCTGACCTATCCGACCATCCTGATCCCGTTCTCGACCTGGCTCTTGATGGGCTATTTCAAGACCATCCCGTTCGAGCTCGAGGAATGCGCGCTGATCGACGGGGCGAGCCGCTGGCAGATCCTGATCAAGATCGTGCTGCCGCTCGCCATTCCCGGCCTGATCTCGGCCTTCATCTTCTGCTTCACGCTGTGCTGGAACGAGTTCATCTACGCGTTGACGTTCCTGCAATCGACCAGCAACAAGACGGTGCCGGTCGCGATCGTCAACGAGTTCGTGGACGGCGACATCTACCGCTGGGGCTCGCTGATGGCGGGAGCCCTGGCCGGCTCGTTGCCGCTCGTCATCCTTTACGCCTTCTTCGTGGAGCATTATGTGTCCGCGATGACCGGCGCCGTGAAGGAATGATCGCCGGGCTGCTTAAGAGCGCGCCAGGAGCGGCGCGCTCCGGCCAATAACAAGGAGTTGAGCTCTTGCACATTCTGGTTCTGGGCGCCGCCGGCATGGTCGGCCGCAAACTCTGTGAACGGCTGCTGCGCGACGGCCGGCTCGGCAAGAGCGACATCACGAAATTGACCATGCATGACGTGGTCGAGCCGAAGAAGCCGGAGAAGGCCGGTTTCCCCGTCGAGACGGTATCGGGCGATTTCGCCGTGCCGGGCGCGGCCGAGAAGCTGATCGCCGGCCGCCCCGACGTGATCTTCCATCTCGCCGCCATCGTCTCCGGCGAGGCCGAGCTCGATTTCGACAAGGGCTACCGCATCAATCTGGACGGCACGCGGATGCTGCTCGATGCCGTCAGGCTCGTCGGCGGCGGCTACAAGCCGCGCGTGGTCTTCACGTCCTCGATCGCGGTGTTCGGCGCGCCGTTCCCGGATGCGATCGGCGACGAGTTCTTCCACACCCCGCTGCTCAGCTACGGCACGCAGAAGGCGATCGGCGAACTCCTGCTGGCCGATTATTCGCGCCGCGGCTTCCTCGACGGCATCGGCATCCGCCTGCCGACCATCTGCATCCGGCCCGGCCTGCCCAACAAGGCGGCCTCCGGCTTCTTCTCCAACATCCTGCGCGAGCCGCTGGCCGGCAAGGAAGCGGTGCTGCCGGTTTCCGAGGACGTCCGCCACTGGCACGCCACGCCGCGCTCGGCCGTCGGCTTCCTGCTCCATGCCGGCACCACGGATCTCGCCGCGGTCGGCCCGCGCCGCAACCTGACCATGCCGGGACTTTCGGCCACGGTCGGCGAGCAGATCGCGGCCCTGAAGCGCGTTGCCGGTGAGAAGGTCGCTGCCCGCATCAAGCGCGAGCCCGATCCCTTCATCGTCGGCATTGTCGGCGGCTGGCCGCGCAATTTCAACCCGAAGCGGGCGCTCGAGCTCGGCTTCACCACCGCCGAGAAGACCTTCGACGACATCATCCGAATTCACATCGAAGACGAGCTCGGCGGCAATTTCGTCGCCTGATCGCTGACTGAGCGGGTCCTGGTGATGGCGAGCGTTGCTTGCATCGGCGAATGCATGGTCGAGCTCCGGCAGGCCCAGGGCGGGGCGTCTGCCGGGCAGGGCGGCGGGCTTTATTCACGCGGCTTCGGCGGTGACACCCTCAACACCGCCGTCTATCTGGCGCGGCTCGAAGTCAAGGTCGACTATCTCACCGCGCTCGGCGACGATGCCCTCAGCGACGAGATGATCGCGGCCTGGACGACGGAAGGTGTCGGCACGCGGCGTGTCGTGCGGCTGGCGGGCAAGCTGCCCGGCCTCTACATGATCCAGACGGATGCGAAGGGCGAGCGCCAGTTCTTTCACTGGCGCGACAGCGCGGCGGCGCGCCAGCTGATGTATCTGCCGGAGACCGACGAGCTGCTCAATTCGCTGATGAGCTACGACATCGTCTATCTCTCCGCGATCACGCTCTCGATCTACGATGCGCCGGGGCGCGAGCGCCTGTTCGCGGCGATCAAGCGCGCCCGCCTGCTCGGCACCCGCTTCGTGTTCGACACCAATTTCCGCGCGCGGGGGTGGCCGGACCGCGACGTCGCGCGGGAGGTCTTTGCCGCAGCCTTCGCGACCGCCGACATCGTGCTGACCTCGACCGAGGACCTGCTCGCGCTCCATCCCGGCGAGAGCAACGACCAGCTGATGGCGCGCATCCCGGCGCCCGAGCTGGTGTTCCGCCTCGCCGAGCCGGTCAGCCTGCTGCGCTTCCCCGGCGGCACGAGCGAGGTCCGCGCCGAACCGATGTCCAAGCCGGTCGTCGACACCACGGCGGCCGGCGACAGCTTTGCTGCCGCCTACATTGCCGCCCGGCTCGCCGGCTCCGATCCGGTCGAGGCCGCCCAGGCCGGGCATCGCCTCGCCAGCCTCGTGATCTGCTATCCCGGCGCCATCATTCCGGGCTATGCCATGCCGCCGAAGAAGCGGCACCGGCCGGCGGCCACGCGTCAAGCGACCAAGTGAATCGAGATCCTATGCCCACGACTGCCCAACAGAACCACCTCGTCGCGCTGTTCAGGGACGCGACCGTCATTCCCGTCCTCACCATCGAGCGGATCCAGGACGCCGTGCCGCTGGCGCGCGCGCTGGTCGCCGGCGGCGTCCGCACGCTGGAGGTGACCCTGCGCACCCCCGTTGCGATCGAGGCGGCGCGGGCGATGATGGCCGAGGTGCCCGAGGCGGTCGTCGGCATCGGCACGATCCTCAATTCGGCCGACTTCACCCGTGTCGAGAAGCTCGGCGTCGCGTTTGGCATCAGCCCGGGCCTGACCCCCGACCTTCTCAAGGCCGCCACCCATAGCTCCCTGCCGTTCGCGCCAGGCATCGCCACGGCGTCCGAGCTGATGATGGCGCTGGCGCACGGCTTCGACGTGGCAAAATTCTTCCCGGCCGAGCAGGCCGGCGGCATCAAGGGCCTGCGCTCGCTCGGCGGTCCGTTCCCGAACGTGCGGTTCTGCCCGACCGGCGGCATCGGTGAGGCCAATGCGGCGAGCTGGCTCGCCGAGTCCAACGTGGTCGCGGTCGGCGGTTCCTGGCTTTGCCCGACGGCGGAGATCAGGGCCGGGAACTGGGCCGGCATAACAGCCATCTGCCAGCGCACCCTGAAAGCCCTGAAAGCCGCGTGAAGTCTTGCCGTCCCTGGGCTAAGACTTAGCTCAGGACAAGATCCCCAGGGAGAGAACATCATGACCGCCAGCATCGTCGGATGGGCGCATACGCCGTTCGGCAAGTTCGACACCGAAACCGTCGAAAGCCTGGTTATCCGTGTGGCCAATGAGGCGATGGCGGATGCCGGCATTTCGGCCGGCGATGTCGACGAGATCGTGCTCGGCCATTTCAACGCCGGCTTCTCGCCGCAGGACTTTACCGCCTCGCTGGTGCTCCAGGCCGATCCGAAGCTGCGCTTCAAGCCGGCGACCCGCGTCGAGAACGCTTGCGCGACCGGCTCCGCCGCCGTGCATCAGGGCCTGCGCGCGATTGCCGCAGGCGCCGCCAAGATCGTGCTCGTCGTCGGCGTCGAGCAGATGACCCGCACCCCCAGCGCGGAGATCGGCAAGAACCTGCTCAAGGCCTCCTATCTGCCCGAGGACGGTGACACGGTCGGCGGCTTTGCCGGCGTGTTCGGCAAGATCGCCAGCTCCTACTTCCAGAAATACGGCGACCAGTCCGATGCGCTGGCGCTGATCGCGGCCAAGAACCACAAGAACGGCGTCGCCAATCCCTTCGCCCAGATGCGCAAGGATTTCGGCTTCGACTTCTGCCGCGCCGAGAGCGAGAAGAATCCTTACGTCGCCGGCCCCCTGAAGCGCACCGACTGCTCGCTGGTGTCCGACGGCGCCGCGGCGCTGGTTCTGGCCGATGCCGAGACCGCCAAGGGCATGGCCAAGTCGATCGGCTTCCGCGCCACCGCGCATGCCCAGGACTTCCTGCCGATGAGCAAGCGCGACATCCTTCAGTTCGAGGGCTGCACCGTCGCCTGGCAGCGCGCGCTGGAGAAGGCGGGGGTGACGCTGTCCGATCTCTCCTTCGTCGAAACCCACGACTGCTTCACCGTCGCCGAGCTGATCGAGTACGAAGCGATGGGCCTGACGCCGAAGGGGCAGGGCGCCCGCGCCATCAAGGAAGGCTGGACGCTCAAGGACGGCAAGCTGCCGGTCAACCCGTCCGGCGGTCTGAAGGCCAAGGGCCATCCGATCGGCGCCACCGGCGTCTCCATGCACGTGATGACCGCGATGCAGCTCGCAGGCCAGGCGCCCGAGGGCATGCAGCTCAACAATGCCAAGCTCGGCGGCATCTTCAACATGGGCGGCGCCGCGGTCGCCAACTACGTCTCCATCCTGGAGCCGCTGAAGTAGCTCTCGTAGGGTGGGCAAAGGCGCGTAAGCGCCGTGCCCACCTTTTCCTTGCGTTAGATCATGGTGGGTCCGCTTCGCTTGGCCCACCCTCCGGCTCCTGATTGATTGGCGAGACGCGCATCATGAGCAACGACTACGAAGACTCTCTCTCCCTCGACGCACTCAACGATCGCATCGCGATCCTCGAGGACAATATCCGCCAGCTGATCGAGCAGGCCGCGGCCGCCTCGGGCGAGCAGAGCGAGTCGCGCATCGCCGACCGGATCAACCAGCAGAACGACGAACTCGACCGGCTGCTCAAGATCCGCGAATCCCGCCAGAAGAAATAGCGGCCGGTATCGCCGCGCGGCGCATGCGGCCATACGCCGGCCGCCCTTGCACGCGCGGCCTCGCTGCCTTTAGCTGGACCGAAATCGCGGGGCCGCGCCTTGAGCCCCTGCGCAATCGGGAGCGAACGATGGGGCCGCTGAAGGGCATCAAGGTCATCGACATGACGACCGTGCTGATGGGGCCCTATGCGACCCAGATGCTCGGGGACTACGGGGCCGACGTCATCAAGGTGGAATCGCTCGACGGCGACGTCACCCGCCTGATTGGCCCGATGCGCCACGCCGGCATGGGCCCGGTGTTCCTCAACACCAACCGCAGCAAGCGCTCGATCTGCCTCGATCTGAAGAAGCCCGCCGGCCGCGAGGCCGTGCTGCGGCTGCTGAAGGACGCCGACGTCCTCGTCTACAACGTCCGTCCGCAGGCGATGGCGCGGCTTCAGCTCGGCTATGATGTCGTGTCCGCCATCAATCCGCGTCTCGTCTATGCCGGCGTGTTCGGCTTCGGCCAGGACGGACCCTATGCCGCAAAGCCCGCCTATGATGATCTGATCCAGGGGGCCACGGCCCTTCCGGCGCTGATGGCGCAGACCGGCGACGGCGTGCCGCGCTACGTGCCGAACGCGCTGGTCGACCGCATCGTCGGTCTCACCGCCGTCGGTGCGATCTGCGCCAGCCTGGTGCACCGCGACCGCACCGGCCGCGGCCAGCGCGTCGACGTCCCGATGTTCGAGACCATGGCCGGCTTCGTCATGGGCGACCATATGGGCGGCCTCACTTACGAGCCGCCGCTCGACAAGGGCGGCTATGCCCGCCACCTGTCGCGCGACCGCAGGCCCTACAAGACCTCGGACGGCTATCTCAGTGTCATCGTCTACAACGACAAGCAGTGGGAGAACTTCTTCAAGGCGACGGCGCGCGACGATCTGCGCGCCGATCCCAAATTCGCGACCTTCGCGGGACGTGCCGCCAACATCGACGTCGTCTATGCCGAGCTCGCGCGCATCTTCGAGACGCGCAGCACGTCCGAATGGATCGAGCTGCTGACGAAGGCCGACGTGCCCGTGATGCCGATGCATGATCTTGCCTCTATCCTGCACGATCCGCATCTGGAGGCGACGAATTTCTTTCCGGTCGTGACCCATCCGACGGAAGGTCCGATCCGCAGCATGAAGGTGACGGCAACCTGGTCGGAGACCGAGGCCGAGCCGGTGCGGCTGGCACCGCGGCTGAACGAGCACGGCGCGGAGATTTTGCGCGAGATCGGCTATTCCGCTGACGAGATCGCCGCCATGGTCCGCGATGGCGCGACGCGGTCGGCGCCGGAGTAGGGAATGACGATAAATCTCTCATCCGTCATTCCGGGGCGATGCGTCAGCATCGAACCCGGAATCTCGAGATTCCGGGTTCGGCCCTTTGGGCCGCCGCGGAATGACAGCGGAGAGAGAGCATGAGCTTCGTCACCGGCGTTGGCCTCACGTCATTCGGCAAGCACGAGGGCTCGTCCTCGCTAGACCTGATGAGCAAAGCGGCGCAAGCCGCGCTCGACGATGCCGGGCTGAAGCGTTCGGACATCGACGGCATTCTTTGCGGCTATTCCACCGTCTCGCCCCACATCATGCTGGCGACCGTGTTCGCCGAGCATTTCGGCATCCGCCCTGCCTACGCTCACGCCGTGCAGGTCGGCGGCGCCACGGGGCTCGCGATGACGATGCTGGCGCATCACCTCGTCACGTCGGGCGTGGCGCGCCACGTGCTCGTCGTCGCCGGCGAGAACCGCCTCACCGGGCAGAGCCGCGATGCCTCGATCCAGGCGCTGGCACAGGTCGGCCATCCCGACTACGAGGTGCCGTTAGGTCCGACCATTCCCGCCTATTACGGTCTCGTCGCCAGCAGATACATGCACGAATACGGCGTGACCGAACAGGATCTCGCCGAGTTCGCCGTGCTGATGCGCAGCCACGCGTGCACCCATCCCGGCGCGCAATTCCGCGATCCCATCACGGTCGCCGACGTCATGGCCTCGAAGCCGGTGGCGATGCCGCTCAAGCTGCTCGATTGCTGCCCGGTGTCCGACGGCGGCGCGGCCTTCGTCATCAGCCGCGAGCGAACCGTCGAGGCGGGCGTGCGCATCCGCGGCTGCGCCCAGGCGCATACCCATCAGCACGTCACGGCCGCGCCCGCGCTTCACGAACTCGGCGCCGAGATCTCCATCGCGCGCGCCAGGGAGGCTTGCGGCGTTGCGATCTCCGATGTGCGCTACGCCGCGATCTACGACAGTTTCACGATCACGCTCGCGATGCTGCTGGAAGACCTCGGCCTTGCCGGTCGCGGCGAAGCCGCGGCCCGCGTGCGCTCAGGTCATTTCGGCCGCGACGGCGCGATGCCGCTGAACACCCATGGCGGCCTGCTCAGCTACGGCCATTGCGGCGTCGGCGGCGCCATGGCGCATCTGGTCGAGGCGCATTTGCAGATGACGGGGCGGGCGGCTGCCCGCCAGGTGCGCGATGCCTCGATCGCGCTGCTGCATGGCGACGGCGGCGTGCTGTCGTCGCATGTGAGCATGTTCCTGGAGCGGGTGCGATGAGTGAGCCTCCGGCGGACTGGACCAAAGGCGAAGAGGCCATCACTTACCAGGCCTGCACCTCATGCGGGCACGTGCAGTATTTCCATCGGGCCTTCTGCGCGGCGTGCGGAGAATCGGATCCCCGCGTGCTGCGGGCCAGCGGCAAGGGCAGGGTCTACGCGGCCTCGCTGGTCTGCCGTGCCGCCACGCCCGAGACGCGGGCGCACGTGCCCTACAACATCCTGCTGGTCGATTGCGCTGAAGGTTTTCGCATGATGGCGCACGGGGAGAATGACCTTGCCATCGGCGATTCGGTCGTCGCGAGCTTCAGACCCTTTGCCGGCAAGCTCGTGCCGTACTTCGCCAGGACGAAATAGTGGGGTACGGAGCGGGCTTCGTCATTCGGGGGCGGTCCGGAGGACCGAGCCTGGAACGGGTATTCTGGGCCTGGCCTGTGCGAGAGCCACCCCGGAATGACGAAAACGCTGCGCGCATGATCCGGAAAAGTGTGAGCCGGTTTTCCGGAAGGATCACGCGCAAACAAGGACTCTAACGCCCGTAGAACAAGATGCTGGCGATGACGAGCATCGCCGTCACCGCCAGCATATGCGCGAGCGCTCCCGAGGCCGCCCCCTTGGTGGCTTCCTTCATGCCGTTTTCTCCCTAGACTTGGGCGTGACTCATCGTTGTGCGGCTAGCGCACCCGACGGCCAATTGTTTTACTCGGAACACCCCACTTCTCGAGTACTCACCGCAATGTAATCCCCACGCGGCGAATATCGACTGTCTCAAGGTCGATCAGCAATGCGGCGGCATTTTGACTCGATGATGTTGCTCCCGCGTCGGTGCAAGACTAGAGTTTCGAGGAACTCTCGCCGGCGATTACAAAAAGAATTAAGAGATCTGGGAAAACTTCAGGAAAATCATGGCCCGCATTCAGTACAGCGACCCGTCCAAGGCATCCGACCGCACCCGCGAGATCCTCGACAAGAACCGCAACGCCAACATCTTCCGCATGATGGCGCACTCGCCAAGCTATTTCGAGCAGTACTGCCGGCTCGGGGGCGCGATCCGCCACAAGGGCGAGCTCGATCCGATCGTGCGCGAGCTCGCGATCACCCGCACCGGGATCCTGTGTGAGGCGCCGTACGAGATCGTTGCGCACAAGCGGATCGGCAAGAATGTCGGCGTCACCGACGCACAGAACGAGGCGCTCGAGAACTGGCAGGCGGCGACATGTTTCAACGAGGTGCAGCGCGCCGCGCTCGCCTTCACCGACGAGATCGTCAAGCTGAGGAAGCCGACCGATGCGACCTTCAAGGCGATCGCGTCGAAGCTGACGCCGGCCGCGCTGGTCGAGCTGCAGCTCTCGGTCGGTTTCTACATCATGACCTCGAAATTTCTGGAGACCTTCGAAATCGATCTCCAACCCGTCACCGAAGTGGTAGGCTGACCCCAAGAACGCGGCGAGAGATGCCGATGACGATCGACGATTACGCGGCCTGGGCCGCGACCATTGCCAAGGTCGATGAGCATCCGTCCAACGAGCGGCTGTCCTATCTCGGCCTCGGTCTTGCCGGTGAAGCCGGCGAGGTCGCCGATCACATCAAGAAGCTGCTGCGCGACGACTGGCTCGACAAGGCGGGTCTGGTCGATGAGCTCGGCGATGTCATCTACTACTGGGCCTGCCTTTGCGCCGCGACCGGCCAGCAGCCGTCCGAGCTGCTCGAAGCGAGCGCAAAGAAGATCAAGCGACGGCTGAGCGAGGCGGCGAGCCGTTAGGCAATGTGCGAACTGCGCGCTCCGTCTACCGCTTCCCTCCGCAGGGCAATCGCATATTGGAGCGATCTCGCCTGTGGCCATCCTTCGAGACGCCCGCCGTTGGCGGGCCCTCAGGATGAGGATCGGGTGCGCGGCGCGAGTTTCAACGAGCACCAATGCTGCTTAGCCTCATCCTGAGCCCCCAGCGCCGAAAGCGGACGCTGCACATGGAACCATGAACCACCTGCCAGAGGTCGTCTGACAGGTGGTTCATGGAGAGGGACCGCGAAGCGGTCGTCTCGAAGGACGAGGCGCGCGCTCAGGTCCCGCAAAGCGTCATAGGCTCTGTCTCCCCAAAGACGCCGCGGCTCAAGTCGAGGTCAAGATATCCACCTTCGCATTAGCGACGATCAGGCGGTCGGCGAGCAGCTGCGCGAGGTTGCGCATGACGCGCTCGCTGGCGCGCGGGTGCTGCTTGCGGAAGCGTTCGAACTCCTTCAGCGGCACCTCGAACGCGGTCGCCGCCATGTCGGCGAACACGTCGGCCGAGCGCGTCGGCTCCAGCAGCGCCATCTCGCCGAATGCCATGCCGGCAGTCAGCGTCGCCAGCCGCACGCCGTCGGGCAGCGTGACATGCACCGCGCCGCTGCGCAGGAAGAACAGGGACTCGGCGGGATCTCCCGTGGTGATGATCTTCGTGCCGGCCTGAAAGGTTCGGATCGTGCAGATCGAGGCGAGATCCGTCAGCTCTTCCTCGCTCATGCCTGATAGCAGCGGCTGCTCGGCGAGCTCGGTGGTCTCGTGAAAGTCGATCGAGCCGCCATAGCGGTAGACGATCTGGTCTTCGGCCCATTCGACCGCGGTGTCGAGCAGGTAGAAGTCGCGGACGTTCTTCAGCTCGGCGGTCCATTCCCGCAAAGACTCCCATTCCCTGGAGGCGCGCCTGACGCCGGACAGCACCACAGTGACGTTCAGTGCCGCGAGCTCCTCGAAGGCTTCGGCGATAAGCCGCGCGCCTGCGCGGGTGGTGGACGTGACACGGTGCAGGTCGAACACGACGATTTGCGGCCGCGGTCGTCCGGCCAGCCGGCGCGAGACGTAGTCGACGGCCGACAGCGACAGCGTGCCGACCAGCTCGATGACCCGTACCTCCTGCTCATGCGCGGCCAGGATCTCGCGCTCCTGCGGCCGGCGCACGCGGCGCGACGGGCTCTTGCCGATATCGTAATCGGCGATGACGGCGTTGCGGGCGTCGTCGCTGCGGTTGAGCATGTGCAGGTCGTAATGCGAGGACAGCGCCTCGCAGACCTTGATGCCGCGCACGCTGTTGCCGTGCTTGTCGAGCTTTGGCGAATAGCTGCCGAGCCCGAGGCGGGCAGGGAGCGCCGCCAGGATGCCGCCACCGACGCCGCTCTTGGCGGGAATGCCGATGCGGTAGATCCACTCGCCGGCATAGTCGTACATGCCCGACGAGGTCATCACCGAGAGGGTGCGCGAGATCGCGTAGGGCGTCAGCACCTGCTCACCGGTGACCGGATTGACGCCGCGATTGGCCAGCGTTGCCGCCATCACCGCGATGTCGCGCGCGGTGACCAGCACCGCGCATTGCCGGAAATAGACGTCGAGCACGGCGGCGACGTCGTCCGAGATCACCGCGTTGGTCTTGAGGAGATAGGCGATGGCGCGGTTGCGGTCGCCGGTCTGGCTTTCGGAAGCATAGACGGCCTCGTCCACGGCGAGCTCGCGGCCCGCAAAGCGGCCGAGTGCGAGACGGATCTGCTCGAAGGCTTCTGCGCCCTTGCTGTCGTGGATCAGCCCGGTGCAGGCGATCGCGCCGGCATTGACCATCGGGTTGAACGGGTGGTTCTCGGAGTTGAGGCGGATCGAGTTGAAGGGATCGCCCGAGGGCTCGACGCCGATCGCGCGCTCGACCCTGGCGGCGCCGAGCAGGTCCAGCGCCAGCGCGAACACGAACGGTTTCGACATCGACTGGATGGTGAAGGGCACCCTGGAATCGCCGACCTCGTAGACGTGGCCATCCAGGGTCGCGAGGCTGATGCCGAAACAGGCAGGGTCGGCCTTGCTCAGCTCGGGAATGTAGTCGGCAACGCTGCCCGAAGTTTCGGCAGAGAATTCGTTGAGGCAATTGTCCAGAAACCGCAGCAAAGGCGGTTTCGAGCGGGTCCAGGCGGCTGCGAGAGGCGAGAGCGGTGTCATCGCCTCACTTGTGCAACGCAATCAGGGGACGCGCAACCCGTCCGGCATCACGGGCTGGCGTCGGATCAGCAGAAGCGCGATCAAGATCGTCGGCAGGAGGATCCCAAGACCGAGCAGCGTCACCTGCAGCTGCGACAGCGGCATGATGCCGCCGCCGGGCGTGGCCACCACGAAGCCGCCGATCACCAGCAGCACGCGGAGCGGCCATTCCAGCACGCCGGCGCCGCGCAAGTCCCCGACGAAAGGCTGGTAGCCCTGAATGCCGCCGCAGATGAACAGCGTGCCGAACGCCGCGAGCCCCATCAGGCCGAAGCCGGCGAGATACGGGCTCGGCCCCTGCAGCACCAGCGCCGGATTAAGCACGAAGAAGAACGGCAGGAAATAGATGATGCTGCCGACCCACATCGATTCCCAGCCGGTCTTCATCGCCGGCGAGCCGGCAATGCCGGCGGCCGCGAAGGAGGCGATCGCGACCGGCGGGGTGATCGACGACAGCATGCCCCAATAGAAGATGAACATGTGCACCGCCATGCGGTTGAGCCCGAGCTTCTCCAGCGCGGGCGCGACCAGGATGGCGAGGAAGATGTAGCAGGCCGTCGTCGTCAGTCCGAGGCCGAGGATCAGGCTGGTGAGGGCGCACATGCCGAGCAGCAGGAAGGGATTGTCGCCGGCGATATGCAACAGGTCGTTGGCGAGGCTCGACACCACGCCGGTCATCGAGAAGGCGCCGATCAGCAGGCCGCAGCCGGCGAGGATGCCGACGAGCTCGACGAAGGTGCGGCCGTTGACCTCGAGGAATTTGCCGATGGTCGCAAGCGTCCAGCGCGTGTCCCTGGAGAAGAACTGGTTGAGCACGAGCAGCAGCGCGGTGGCGTAGAAGGGCGCATGGCTCTCGCGCTTGAAGTAGAGCAGCATCACGATCAACAGCGCGATGACGAAGACGTAGTACCAGCCGTCCTTGATCGTATCCATGACGCGCGGCAGGTCGGCGCGCGGAATGCCCTTCAGCTTGTGGCGCGCGGCGTACGCGTCGACCTGCATGAACAGGCCGGCGTAATAGAGCACGGCCGGAATGATCGCGGCCACCGCGACGTCGGCGTAGCTGACGTTGAGGAACTGCGCGATCACGAAGGCGGTGGCGCCCATCACCGGCGGTGCCAGCACCGCACCGGTCGAGGCGCAGGCCTCGATCGCGCCGGCATAGGAGGCGCGAAAGCCGCTCTTCTTCATCACCGGGATGGTCATGGTGCCGGCGGTCAGCACGTTGGAGATGATCGAGCCCGACATCATGCCGAGCAGGCCGCTGGCGAAGATGCAGACCTTGGCCGCGCCGCCGCGGAAGGTGCCGCACAGCGCGAAGGCGAGGTTGATGAAGAACTTTCCGGCGCCGGTCATCATCAGCGCGGTGCCGAACACCAAAAAGCCGATCACGGTGTCGGCAAAGGCCTGGATCGGAATGCCCAGCAGGCTCTCGCCCGACAGCACGTGATAGGCGGTCGCCTGTTCGATCGTCGATTGGGTGCCGCGGAACGGTCCGAGCCAGCCGGCCTCGGCGAACAGCGGATAGACGGTGAAGGGCAGCACGCTCAGCAGCAGGCTCCAGCCCCCGGTGCGGCGCAGCGCCTCCATCAGCATCACCCACATCACGAGGCCCGCGGCGATCACGTTGTTCGGCGCGCCGCCGAATTCCCAGCCGGCCTCCGCCGCCTTGCGGACGTTCGACATCAGCAGCAGCGCGGCGGCGAAGGTCGCGACGAACAGGACGAGGTCATACCAGGGAATCCGGTCGAGCGGCGCGCGCTCGGTGCCCGGAAAGATCAGGAAGGTGAACGGCAGCATCAACGCGATCAGGAGGTAGAAATATTCCGTGTTGAGCTGGGTATAGCCGACGAAGAATCGCAGCGAGAATTGCTGGTTGATGCACAGCAGGATGGTCGCCGCGGTCGCAACCACCAGCATCCATCGCCAGGCGCCGCGCAGCGTACGCACCCGCGTGACCTCCGCTTCCTGCATGTTGGCGGCGGCGCCATGCGGATCGTCGAACACGACACGCTTGGCCTCGTCTTGCGGGGCGGTGGTGGTGGAAGCAGACATGAAGTGGACCCTGCGCGTGGGCTACTGAAAGCAGATTAATCGAATGAGTTGTTTGAATCGCCCGTGCCACGGGCTCAACCTCTCCCGCTTGCGGGAGAGGTCGCGCCGAAGGCGCGGGTGCGGGCTTTCGCCTCTGGGGGAGTCCCACCATGGAGACACCCTCTCCCCAACCCTCTCCCGCAAGCGGGAGAGGGGGCGCACCTCTCGCGGAGCGGCGATCAAACCCAACAACATTCGCTCTATTCCTCGAACCCGTTCGGCATGCCGGCTTTCGCAAGCGCCGCCGCGCGGGCCTTCATCCAGCCCTCGAGAAACGCCTTGTCGTCCGCCGGCGGATTGGACTTGCCGTAATCGGCCCACGCCGCGCCGAGCACCTCTTGCCGCTTGATCAGCTTGTTGTTGTGCGCCTCCTGCGCATCGCTCCATTGCCCGGCCTCCTTCAGCGCCTTCACCGCGCCGGGATGCACCGGCACCACCCAGTTCTTGGTCTGGCGATCGGCGGCGAGGCCGCCGGCGCCGGGCGCGGAATCCTTGTAGGCGTCGTAGTTGACGATCATGGCCTTGGTCATCGCATAGACCTGATCGGCCGGCTGCGAGGCGTAGGCCACGAAGATCGGGTAGGGGTAATTGCCGAGCTCGACCGGTTTCTCCGGCGAGATGCCGGCGCCGCAGGTTGCGACCTGCGGGAAGAAGAACGAGCCGACCTTCTGCATCCGCGCCCAGCCTTCCTTGTCCTTGGCGGGCAGCGGCGGCCAGATCAGGCCGCGCGGCGAGGTCTCGGCTTCCTTGGCGGGGCCGGTGATGGTCGTGCCGAAGGCGGCATCGACGTCGTTGTTGATCAGGCCTTTCCACATCGCGCCGTAGCTTGCGAACTCGACGACCTTGACGTCCTTCTGCGTCAGGCCGGCGAAGGCGAGCACCGCGAGCGAGTTCTGGTTCAGCGCCGGCGAGCCGACCACGAATCCGACGCGCTTGCCCTTGAGGTCCTTCAGCTCCTTCACGCCGGTGTCGGCGGCAACGCCGAGCGAACCGCAATTGCAGTCGACCGACGAGAGCAGGATCTGGAGCGGCTGCGGGCCCCATTCCTTGGCGCCGAACTCGAACACGCCTTCCTGCGCGAAATAGGTGCCGGATCCCATCGCCGAGGACACCGCGCGCTTGGCGCGCAGCGGCGCAAGGCGGGCGACGTCGTTGCCGGCGGGGAGCACGCGCACGTCGGTGCCGTACTTGTCCTTCATCATCTTGCCGACGCCGACCGCGATGTTGAAGCCGGCGGTGCCGGTGTCATAGGCGGTGAAGGCCAGCGTCGCCGGCAGCTTGATGTCTTCGGCGAACGAGTAGCGTGTAGACGCAAAAGAAATGCCTGCCACCAAGGCAGGCGCGAGCACGAGCAGCCCACGAAGCATGTTTCCCTCCAATGATCCTCGCTTTGCCGCGAAGATTTTCGTTCTTTGTTTGAAACAACGTTTTGTTTGCAACAGATCATGTCACCGCGATCGAGCGATGGCAACGCCGTACCGCGCATGCGGAACGAGGCTGACAGATTGTCGCGCGCACTCCGAACAGAACATTCAGCACGCGACGATGGCGATCGCCTGACCCTCCACGACGACGTCGTCGAGTTTCACCAGCAGAGACGTGATCGTGCCGCCTGCGGGCGAGGACACCGGTATCTCCATCTTCATGGCTTCGACCACCACAACGTCATCGCCATCCGCGACGGTTCCTCCAACTTGCACGGGAGTTGCGCAGATGCGTCCCGCGATCTCGGTGACGATCTTAATTTCTGGCATGCCATCGCCTTTTTGTTGTCGCCGCAAAATGCCTGAGGTAGCGTCGTCTGCAAGCGGAATTTAATTCCGCACAGCGGAACATACGGTAGGGAACATGGGACGACGATCGGAGCGGTTGAGTAGGCAGGGCGTGCTCGCTGGCGATGCCGGCGAGGGAGATGTCATCCAGGTGGTCTCGCGCGCGTTCGACGTGTTGCGATGCTTCGAGGGCCACGAGGCCAGGCTCGGCAATCTCGAGATTTCAAATCGTTGCGGCCTGCCGCGCTCGACGGTGTCGCGGCTCACGCACACGCTGACGCGGATGGGACAATTGGTCTATCTGCCGCGCGATCAGAAGTATCGCATCGGCCCGAGCGCGGTCGCGATGAGCGCCACGATGATGAAGGGCGCGCAGCTGCGCAGCATGATTCGCCAGCGGCTGCAGGACGTCGCCGAGCAATTGCCGGGAACGGTCGGCTTCGTCGTTCCGGATCGCTTCCATCTCGTCTATCTCCTGTTCGCGCGCTCGGCGACCGCACTCGGCCTGCACGAGGGCACCGGCAGCCGCATCGCGATGGCCTCCACCGCCGCGGGCGCGGCCTATACCGCGGCGCTGGCGCCGGAGGTCGGCGATGCCTTCATCGCGGAGATGGAGCGGGAAGCTCCCGAGGCGGCGAAGATCCTGAAGCCGCGCATCGAAGCCAACCGGCAGATGCTGCGCGAGCGCGGTTATGTCGTGGCCTGCGGCCTGTGGAGCCCGCACATCAACGGTCTCGCGCTGCCGATATGGTCGCCGCAATACCAGACCTTCGTGGTCATCACGATCGGCCTGCTCTCGGCGATGTATGACGAGGAGCGGCTGCATGCCGAAGTCGCGCCATTGATGCTCGAGCTCGGGCGTTCGCTCGGCGGCCTGCTCGAGGGCGCGGAAGGTGACGTCTTCAACAACCGCATCCCGCGTAAACCGGTCGCAATGGCCGTGCACAACAATAACAAGCCGATCCGTTCGGAGGGAGTGAATGAACTGGAAGCCGGAACTCGACGAGCTCGCCCGGCGCGAAGCCTTCGCGCGGGAGATGGGCGGCGTTGACAAGGTCAAGCGACAGCATGACCAGGGCCGGCTGACTGTTCGGGAGCGCATCGACAAGCTGACCGACAAGGGCAGCTTTCACGAGATCGGCGCCGTCTCCGGCATCGGCGAGTACGATGCCCGCGGCGAATTGCAGAAATTGACGCCGGCGAACTGCGTGTTCGGCCGCGCCCGCGTCAACGGGCGTACATTGGTCGTGGTCGGCGACGATTTCACGGTCCGCGGCGGTTCGGCTGATGCGTCCATTTCAGCAAAGCCGTTGATGGCGGAGGAGATGGCGCACGACTTGCGCCTGCCCATCGTCCGCATCATCGAGGGCTCCGGCGGCGGCGGTTCGGTCAAGACCATCGAGACCAAGGGAGCGGCCAACCTGCCGGGCGGCATCGGCGGCACGCGCTGGTACCGCTTCACGACGGAGAACCTGTCGTGCGTGCCGGTGGTCGCGCTCGGCCTCGGCTCGGTGGCGGGCCTGGGGGCCGCGCGCCTCGCCGCCAGCCACTATTCCATCATGACCAGGAAGTCCGCGATGTTCGTCGCGGGGCCGCCGGTGGTGAAGGCGCTGGGGCAGGACCTCTCCAAGGAGGAGCTCGGCGGCGCCGATATCCAGACCCGCGCCGGCGCGATCGACCATGCCGTCGATACCGAGGAAGAGGCGTTCGCCTGCGCGCGGCGTTTCCTGTCCTACCTGCCGTCGTCGGTCTACGAGCTGCCGCCGACCTTGCCCTGCACCGACAATCCGGAGCGCGGCGACGAAGCGCTGATGAACGCGGTGCCGCGCAACCGCAAGCAGGTCTACAAGATACGGCCGATCATCGAGTCCGTCGTGGACAAGGGCTCGTTCTTCGAGGTCGCCAGGAATTTCGGCAAGCCCATCATCGTCGGCCTGGCCCGGCTCGAGGGCAGGGCGGTGATGGTGCTGGCCAGCGACAGCTTCCACTACGGCGGCTCCTGGACGGCGGACGCCTGCCAGAAGGTGGTGCGCTGGGTCGACTTCGCCGAGACCTTCCACCTGCCGATCGTCTACCTCATGGACTGCCCCGGCTTCATGATCGGCCTCGATGCCGAGAAGGCGGCGACCATCCGTCACGGCGTCCGCGCCATGGCCGCGGTGAACCAGACCACCGTGCCTTGGTGCACCGTGATCCTGCGCAACGCGTTCGGCGTTGCGGGGGTCGTGCATCAGCCGGCCGACCGCTTCTCGATCCGCTACGCCTGGCCGTCGGCCTATTGGGGCTCGCTGCCGCTCGAAGGCGGCATCGAGGCCGCCTATCGCGCCGACATCGATGCGGCCGAGGACAAGGCTGCGAAGCTGGAGGAGATCCAGCAGCGCCTCAACAAGCTGCGCTCGCCGTTCCGCTCGGCCGAGAAATTCTGGGTCGAGGAGATCATCGATCCCCGCAAGACGCGCTCGCTGCTGTGCGAGTTCGCGCGCCTCGCCGAGCCGCTGCGCAAGCCGGGGCCGCCGGAGAACTTTTCGATCAGGCCTTAGACGCGGCTGAAGCACAAATCCATCACCGTCATCCTGAGGCGCTCGTCCTGCAACGCAGGACGAGCCTCGAAGGGCGACGGCCCGGCTGCATCGGGGCCGTGCATCCTTCGAGGCTCGCTGCGCGAGCGCCTCAGGATGACGGGTTGATGGCGATGCAATCAAGCTTCCATCGCGTCGCAATCCCGCGCTAAGCTCCCCCCAACAAGAACAACAGGAAGCGCCAATCGTGTACGACTTCATTATCGTCGGCGGCGGCTCGGCGGGGTCCGTGCTGGTGCACCGGCTCTCGGCCAGAAGCGCCAACAGGGTCCTGCTGTGCGAGGCCGGACAGGACACACCGCCCGGCAACGAGCCGGCTGAAATTCGGGACAGCTATCCGGGCACCGCCTATTTCGATCCGCGCTTCCACTGGACCGAGCTCAAGGTCACGACCCAGGTCGTCAGCCACAACAATCCGAACGAGGCGCGTCCTCCCTTGCGCAAATACGAGCAGGCGCGCGTGCTCGGCGGCGGCTCTTCGATCAACGGCCAGATGGCCAATCGCGGCGCACCGACCGATTACGACGAATGGGACGCGCGCGGCGCCGAAGGGTGGACGTGGAACGAGGTGCTGCCCTTCTTCAAGAAGGTCGAGCGCGACCTCGATTTCGACGGTCCCTATCACGGCAAGGACGGCAAGATCCCGGTTCGCCGCATCCCCAGGGAGCACTGGACGAAGCATTCCCAGGCGTTTGCCGAAGCCTTCCAGCAGGCCGGCCATCAGTTCCTGGCGGACCAGAACGGCGAGTTCGTCGACGGCTATTTTCCGGTGACGCATTCCAACCAGGCCGAGCAGCGCGTCTCGGCCGCGATGGGTTATCTCGATCGCGACACCCGCAAGCGCGCCAATCTCACCATCTCCACCAACACGCAGGTGCGCGAGCTGCTGTTCGAAGGCACGCAATGCGTCGGCGTGAAGGCCGTCGTCGACGGACGCGAGCAGGAATTCCGGGGACGCGAGATCATCCTCTCCAGCGGCGCCATCCATTCGCCGGCGCATCTCCTGCGCGCCGGCATCGGGCCGGTCGGCCACCTCAAGGATATGGGCATTCCCGTGCTGATGGGCCTGCCGGGCGTCGGCCAGCGCCTGATGGATCATCCCTCGATCTCGCTGTCGTCCTTCGTTCGCCGCGGCGCGCGCATGAACGAGCATACAAAGCGCCACATGCAGCTGGGCCTGCGCTACTCCTCGGGCCTTGCAGGCGTGCCGAAGGGCGACATGTTCGTCGTCCTGCTCTCGAAGTCGGCCTGGCACGCGGTCGGCGAGCAGATCGGCTCGCTCCTGACCTTCGTCAACAAGACCTATTCGGAGACCGGACAGGTCAAGCTTGCCTCACGCGATCCCTCCGCGGAGCCGATCGTCGAGTTCAATCTGCTGTCCGACCGGCGCGATCTCGATCGCCTGATGAGCGGCTTCCGCAAGATGGCGGCCATTCAGATGAGCGACATCGTCAAGCAGGTGACGGACAAGCCGTTTCCGGCCGCCTACACCGACAAGGTGCGCAAGATCGGCGTGGTCAATACCAGGAACAGGATTCTGACCAGGATCGCCGCGGCCCTGATGGACGGACCGGCAGCGCTGCGCCATTACATGATCGACAATTTCGTGGTCGAGGGCTTCACCTTCGATCAGGTCATGAACGACGACGATGCGCTGGAGGCCTTCGTGCGCAAGGCTACCATCGGCGTGTGGCACGCCTCCTGTTCATGCCGCATGGGCCGCGCTGAGGATCCGATGGCGGTGGTCGACAACCAGGGCCGCGTCAAGGGCATCCAGGGCCTGCGCGTCGTCGATGCCTCGATCTTCCCGGTGGTACCGTGCGCCAACACCAATTTTCCGGTGTTGATGTCGGCGGAGAAGATCGCGGCTGCGATCCTGCAGTAGCTCCCCGCGCATTCCGTCCTCATCCTGAGGAGCCCGCATAAAGCGGGCGTCTCGAAGGATGGCCGCGGGCGGGTTTCGCCATATCAAAGCCGCAGCACCTTGCCGGGATTCATGATGTTCTGCGGATCGAGCGCGCGCTTGATGGTGCGCATGATGTCGAGCTCGGTCTTCGAACGGTAGTGGCTGAGCTCGTCCAGCTTGTCGATGCCGATCCCGTGCTCGGCCGAGATCGAGCCGTCCATGGAGGTGATGAGGTCGTTCACCGCCCGCGTGATGGCGGCCTTGTATTGCGTCAGCGTCTGCTGATCCATGCCCAGCGGCGCCATGAACGAGAAGTGCAGATTGCCGTCGCCGATGTGACCGAGCGGATAGGGCCGGATGGTCGGGAGAATGTCGAGCACGGCCTTGAGCCCGAGATCGATGAACTCCGGAATCCCCGAGATCGCCACCGAGACGTCGTAGCTCAGCCCCGGCCCCTCGGCGCGCGAGGCCTCTGCGACGCTCTCCCGAATGCGCCACATGTTGTGCGATTGATGTCCGGTCTGGGCGATGACCGCGTCGAGCACGCGTCCGGCCTCGAGTTGATCGGCGAGAAACTGCTCCATCTTCTCGGCGATGCCCGCGGTCCCGTCCTGCCGCGCCCGCGCCGACGACCATTCCAGCAGCAGGTACCATGGCGTGTCCGCTTTGAGCGGATCCTGCGTGCCGGGAATGTGGCGGAGCACCATGTCGACCGCGGCGCGGCTCATCAGCTCGCAGGAGCCGACATTGTCCTCGGATGCGCTGTGGGCTTCCGACAGGATCTCCAGCGCCGCGCGCGGATCCCGGATCGCCAGCCACGCCGTGCAGACGTCCTTGGGGGCCGGCCATAGCTTGAGCACGGCCTTGGTGATGATGCCGAGCGTTCCTTCGGCGCCCATGAAGAGGTGCTTGAGGTCGTAGCCCGTGTTGTCCTTCTTCAGCGCGCGCAAGCCGTCCCAGACCTCGCCGTTCGCCAGCACGACCTCGAGTCCCAGCACGAGATTGCGAGCATTGCCGTAGCGGAGCACCTGCACGCCGCCGGCGTTGGTGGAAAGGTTGCCGCCGATCATGCACGAGCCCTGGGCGCCGAGGCTGAGGGGCAGGAACCGGTCGTGCCGGCTTGCCGTCTCCTGCAGGGTCTGCAGCACGCAGCCGGCCTCGACCGTCATCGTGTATCCCGTGGCATCGATGCCCAGCACGCGGTTCATGCGGCCAAGCGACAGCACGATGCCCGTGTGCGCGGGCCAGGGCGTGGCGCCGCCCATCAGGCCGGTGTTTCCGCCCTGCGGCACGATCGCGATCCCGTGCTGATGGCAGAGCCTGACCACCTGTGCCACTTCCTCGGTGCTGCCGGGACGAACCACGGCGCCGGCACCTCCAACCAGCAATCCGCGCCAATCGGTCACGAAGGGCCGCATGCCGTGCTCGTCCTCGATAAGGCCTTTCTCGCCCACGATCGCGCGCAGCGAATCGCGCAATCGGGCGGTGAGCGGAACGGTTGGAATGATGGGTTCGGACGACGGACCGGCAACCGGCATTTGTTTCCCCTGGCGCATCTTGATGTGCACTGCGCACGCGGCGTGCGTCGGAGCATTGTCCACGTTTGCGCCGTGGAGTCTAACGGCAAAATATCCCGCTCACCCGGATGTCCAGGCGGACAGGCTCGCGCCGGCCGGGGGCATGGGATCGGCCTTCGGATTTCCGGCGGCCGACGCGCTCCGTCGGCCCGCGTATGTCGCGTCTCCTCCGGTATTTTTACTGGGATGCTTATGGTTTACCGCCAAACTCTGCGATCGGATTCAAGCGACGTTAATGATGCCATCTCGATCTGAGACATCTCGAACCGCTTCGGCCGCTGTTTGCGGATTCCCCGTAAGCGTTGATTAAGAGAGCCATTGCCATATTCCGCCCGTGATGGGCGAGCGCCGGGATCCAAACCCGGCGGCCTCTTCCGTCGATCTCAGGGAAAGGACCGCTGCCGCAACGACGGCAGCCAGGATGAACGACATGCTCCGCCGCGCAATGCTCTGTTTCGCGACAGACCGGAAGGCCAACGTCGCCATCATCTTCGCGCTGACGATGGTTCCTATCATCTTTCTCCTGGGCATGACGCTCGACTACACGCTGGCCTTGCGCAAGCGCGAGCAATTGAACGCAGCCGCCGATGCGGCCGCGATCGCAGCCGTGCGGCCCGCGATGCTGACGCAGACCGACGAAACGACCATCCGGAACACGGCGACTGCCGTCTTTGCTGCGAAGGCGAATCTTCCAGGGCTCGCCGCCGTGCCGACGCCGACGGTCACGGTCGCGGATGTCGGTTTGTCGCGGACCATCACGGTGTCCTACGCTGCGGAGTCCGTCAACAATTTCCCCGGCGTTCTCGGCAAGCAGACCTGGAAGGTGTCGGGTTCGGCGACCGCGAAGGCGTCCAGCGCCCCGAACATGAATTTCTACCTGTTGCTGGATGATTCCCCGTCGATGGCGCTGGCGGCCACCCAGAAAGACATCGACAACATGGTTCTCGCCACGAAGAACCAGCCCACTTACGCGAAGAACTGCGCATTCGCCTGCCATGAAGCGCATCCCAACAACGCAAACCCCAGCGCGACGAACAAGGACAATCTCACGGTCGCGCGTGCGAACAACATCACGCTGCGGATCGATCTCGTGACCAATGCCGTCAAGCAATTGATGGTTGGGCCCTGGTCGTGCCCGCAGTCGGGCACGTCGGGCGGCGTCATGCAGTGCATGTCGGCGATCAACAACACGACCTACCAGGCTGCCATCTACACCTTCGACTACGCCCTGAACACGATCCAGACGCTGACCACCCCGACCACCGCCGGCACGAAGATCGGCAACATTCAGCTCCTGACGGTCGATCATCAGAACTGCCCCGTTGTCGACAGCAAGGGCGCCTGCATCTACACCACCGACTACGGCACCGATATCTCGAAGGGGCTGACGGATCTCAATGCGATCATGCCCAATCCCGGCGACGGTACCGCGGCCGGGACGCCGCAGGAAGTGGTCTTCCTCGTCACCGACGGCGTCGAGGACAAGCTGATTCCGAAGACGGGGGGCAGCTGCGATCCCAATGCGACTTACTCGCTTCCGCAGGCCAACTCGACGACTTTGCGATGCCAGCAGCCGCTCAACACGGCAATATGCGATACCATCAAGAAGCGGAACATCCGTATCGCGATCCTCTACACCGAGTATCTGCAACTGCCGGCCGATGACTGGTACAACAAGCGCATCTCGCAGTTCAACAACCCGACCTCGTCGACGGGCACGATCGCGCAACGGCTGCAATCCTGTGCGTCGCCGGGCCTGTACGCAAACGTCCAGAATGGCGGCGACATCAACAAGGCACTGACGGACCTGTTCATCAAGGTCGCGTCCAGCACGGCCAGCCTCGTGCAGTAGGAAGAGGCCATGTTCGGATCCACCGCCACAATGAGGAGACGTCGCGATCGCTGCGCCGGTTTCGCGCGGGACAGCAGGGGCGCCACGGCGGTCGAGTTCGCGCTCGTCGCTGCGCCGTTCCTCGCCCTCGTCATCGCGCTGATCCAGACCTTTCTGGTCTTCTTCGCCCAGCAGACGCTCGAATCCATCGTGCGCCAGTCGGCGCGCCTCGTCATGACCGGACAGGTCCAGTCCGCGAACATGACGCAGGCCGTCTTCAAGCAGAAGGTCTGCGACCAGATCCTGATCCTGTTCAACTGCAGCGGCCTGATGGTCGACCTGCAGGTGGCGACCTCGTGGACGTCTGCGAACACGGGGATGCCGACCCTGACCTACGACGGCTCGGGCAAGGTCTCCAATGTCTGGCAATACAACCCCGGCCAGCCGGGCGATATCGTCGTGCTCCGCATCATGTACGAGTGGCCGGTCGTCCTCGGTCCGCTCGGTTTCAACCTCTCCAACCTCAGCAACGGCAACCGGCTGATCATGTCGTCCGCCGCGTTCCAGAACGAGCCATGAGCCACCTGATGATCTCTGCCCTGTCGTCCCGCGTCCGTCACCTGTTGACCGATGTCCGCGCCGTTGCAGCGACCGAGTTCGCCATCGTGACGCCGTTCATGCTGTTGCTCTATGTCGGCGGCGTCGAGCTCGGCAACGCGCTCTCCATGAACGTCAAGGTCAGCGCGACCGCGCACAGTGTCGCCGACATGATCACGCAGAACACGGCCGTCAGCACGACCCAGATGGACGGCATTCTCGCGGCCGCGAGTGCCATCATGGCGCCATATCCCATCACGAACGGCGGCACGTCCTTGATGACGATCACCGTCTCGGAAGTCTCGACCGACAGCAGCGGCAATGCGACGGTGCAATGGAGCAGGTCGACCAACGCGTCGGCCGCGAGAACGAAGGGCGCCTCCATGACCTTGTCGTCCTTCACCGCGCCGGGCGGCACCACCAATGCCAACATCTCCCTCATCCTGAGCGAGGTGTCCTACGACTACACGCCCAATCTCGGCTTCACCATCGCGGGCACCGTCAAGCTGTCCGACAGCTATTACCTGTTCCCGCGCTGCTCGACCAACGGCCCCGGCGGTTCCTCCAGCCCTCCCTATTACGACGTGAAATATGGAGCGGGGGTGACCACCTGCACCTGCGTCCAGCATTTGCAGCAGAAGACCTGTTAGTCTCGCGCGAGCGGGCAGGCCTATTGCATATCGGAGCAGGTCGTGCCTGCGCCCATCCTTCGAGACGCCGGCCGCCAGCGGGCCCTCAGGATGAGGACCGGGTGCGCGGCACAGGTCTCGACGAACCCGGATGCTGCGCCGCCTCATCCTGAGCGGGCCGTCACCTGCGCGCGGGGCTGGTCTACAGCAACCCGCATTGCCCTACGACATCGAAGCGGGCATTGATTGCGAGGAACGACGCCCCGACGCGCTCGACGCATTCACCCCGTGGATTTCTTGCAATCACCCGGGCCCAAGGACATGAAGAAGGCGAGGGGGAGTCCCAAAGAATAGCCCCAAGGAAGCCCTAAGGATATTCAGGCCATGACCCAGGCACCTGCCATCAGTCGCTTTCCTGTCCCTGATCTCGCCGACCTGCCAGACGACATCCGGGCCCGTATCCTGGCCGTCCAGGAGAAGTCCGGCTTCATTCCGAACGTCTTTCTCGTGCTCGCGCACCGGCCGGACGAGTTTCGCGCGTTCTTCGCCTACCACGACGCGCTCATGGACAAGCCGGGCAACCTCACCAAGGCCGAGCGGGAAATGATCGTGGTTGCGACCAGCAATCTCAATCAATGCCAATATTGCGTCATCGCGCATGGCGCGATCCTGCGCATCCGCGCCAAGGATCCGTTGATCGCCGATCAGGTCGCGGTCAACTACCGCAAGGCCGATATCACGGATCGGCAGAAGGCGATGCTCGACTTCGCCGTCCGCGTCTCGACCGAGGCCTACAAGGTTTCCGAATCCGATTTCGCCACGCTGAAATCGCACGGGTTCACGGAAGAGGACGTCTGGGACATTGCCGCGATCACGGCCTTCTTCGGCCTCTCCAACCGGCTTGCCAACGTCACCAGCATGCGTCCGAACGCGGAATTCTACAGCATGGGGCGCGGCTGACCGGGTCCGGATGTTCGCGATCGGGGGCCACAGGGATCAGATGCTGCGGACCGATCGCGAAATCGATCCTGTTCGGTCGTCAGCTTGATTGGAAATCGATGGGAGGTGTGAAGAGATGACGGACTTCGTAACGCCGCAGAAGATGGCGGAGATGATACCGTCGGGGTGCAAGCTTGGTCTCGCACCGGACGACTATGCTGCGACGCCGGGACTGGTTCGGTTGCTGATCGACCGCGGCATCCGCGATCTGCACGTGGTCTGTGTGCCGATTGGCGGCATGCAGGTCGATATGCTCATCGGCGCGGGTGCCGTGGCGACGCTGGAGACGAGCGCCGTCAGTCTCGGCGAAGCGGGCGGCGCGCCGTGTTTCAGCCGGGCCGTCCGCGACGGATCCATTCGCCTTCGCGACGCGACCTGTCCCGCGGTGTTCGCTGGGCTCACGGCCGCCGAGAAGGGCGTTCCGTTCATGCCGATCCGCGGCATCATCGGCAGTGACGTCCTGAAGAAACGGGACGACTGGAAAGTGATGTCCAATCCGTTCGACGACGGCGAGATGATCGTGGTGGTCTCGGCGATCCAGCCCGACATCGCCTTGTTTCATGCGCCTGAAGCGGACCGGTTCGGCAACGTCCGGCTGGGGCGCCGGCGCGAGGTGATGTTGCTCGCGCACGCGTCGAAGCAGGCCTTCGTGACCGTCGAGCGCATTTCCGAGGTCTCGCTGCTCGAAGACGAGAAGATGGCCGCGGGCGTCCTGCCGGCGATCTACGTGAGCGCGGTGGCAGAGCTGAAGAACGGCGGGTGGCCCACCGGGCTCTACGCCGAATATCCCAGGGACGGGCAGGAGGTCGAGAAATACGCGCGCGCGGCGCGCTCGCCGGAAGGTTTCCAGGCCTACATCCGGGGTTCGAGGAGCGCGGCATGAGCGAGCCGTGCACCAGCCGTGAGTTGATGATCTACACGATCTCGCGGCTGCTGAAGGGCGTGCGGCATGTTGCGGTCGGTCAATCCTCGCCGATGCCGGCGGCGGGAGCGATGCTGTTGCGCGCGCTCAACGAGCGTGACGGACTGGAGCGCGTGCAGGTCTCGATCCTCGGCTCGGTCAAGCATAATTCGTTCACCGGCGGTGCCGAGGAGCTGTTCGATTGCGCGGCGCAGGGACGTTTGGACGCCTTCTTTCTCGGCGGCGGCCAGATCGATGGCCAGGGCAACGTCAATCTCGTCGGCACCGGCGACTATCCGAACAATCCGGTCAGATGGCCCGGCTCGTTCGGCTCCGCCTACCTTTATTTCCTCGTTCCGCGGGTCATCCTGTTCCGGGAAGAGCACAGCCTGCGCTCCCTGGTCGAGCGCGTCGACTTCGTGTCTGCGCCTGGCGTCACCGACGAGACGGTCTATCGGCGCGGCGGCCCTCACGCATTGCTGACCAATGCGGCGTTGTTTTCCTTCAAGCGCGAGGCGGGACGCTTTCGCCTCGAGAGCACCCATCCGGGATATGATTGGCGCGACATTCGCGGCACGACGGGCTTTGCGTACGACAACGAGCAATGTGAGGTCACGACGCCGTTGCCGGACGAGGCGACACTGGCCTTGATCCGGGGCCGGATCCGCGAGGAGCTGCGCGAGTGCTATCCGCAGTTCGCAGGCAACATGCCGGGTCCGGGATAGGGAAGAGCACATGACCCGCTGCGGCGGCCTGCGCGCACGCCTCGTCCTTCGAGACGGCGCTGCCGCGCCTCCTCAGGATGAGGCTAGTCGGCGTCGGCGCTCGTTGAAACTGTAGCCGGGCACGCGATCCTCATCCTGAGGAGCCCGCCTGAAGCGGGCGTCTTGGCGCCCGGCCTTCCCTGCGCCCTGTCTCACGACAAGGCGCAACGAGGCCAGCAAAGCTCGGGCGAAATGAGCCGCGAGAATGCGAAAGCGTGCCTTCTGAAAGAATCACGTCTGGTGGCCACGCTCGTGCCCCGGACGCAGCGCAGCGTCTTCCCGGCGATGCGAGCATCGTCCGGTTCGACGGTGCGCTGCATAGCCGGGGCCCATGATTGCGACGAACTGTGCCGTCTCTGGATCCCGGCTCTGCGCAGCAACGTTGCGCGTTGCAGCGCGTCCGGGACACGAGCGTGCCTTAGCGCTGTCCGTCTCCCAGTGCAGGTCGCGCACGGGAGCCTCATCCTTATGCGCCTTACGCCATCGCGGCCTGCGGCTTCGGTTGCCGCGAGAGCGCCAGCACGATCAGCGCGGCGAACACGCAGAGCGCGCCGGCGATGAAGAACGCGGGCAGGTAGCTCTGATAGACCGTTCGCGAGAAGCCTGCCCCGAACGCCGCGGCGCCGGCGCCGAGCTGATGGCCGGCGAAGATCCAGCCGAACACCAGATTGGCGCGCTCGGGCCCGAACTTCTGCGCGGTGAGCCGCACCGTGGGCGGCACGGTCGCGATCCAGTCGAGCCCGTAGAACATCGCGAAGACGGAGAGGCCGTAGAACGAGAAATCGCTGAAGGGCAGGAAGATCAGCGAGAGCCCGCGCAGGCCGTAATACCAGAACAGCAGATAGCGGTTGTCGTAGCGGTCCGACAGCCAGCCCGACATGATGGTGCCGAAGAAGTCGAAGATGCCCATCGCGGCGAGCAGGCTCGCCGCCTGCACCTGCGGGATGCCGAAATCGAGGCACATCGGGATCAGGTGCACCTGGACGAGACCGTTGGTCGAGGCGCCGCAGACGAAGAAGGTCGCAAACAGGATCCAGAACGCGGTCGATTTCGAGGCGTCGGCCAGCGTGCCGAGCGCCACCGCCGTGATCGAGCCGTGGCTGACGGGCGGCGCGGGCAGGGGTTCGGTGCCTTCGTCGCCGAACGGGCGCAGCCCGACATCGCTCGGCCGGTCGCGCATTGCGAGCAGGACGGCCAGTGCGGAGACGCCGAGCATGATGCAGACGAAGCCGAGCGCGAGCCGCCAGCCGTAACGTTCAGTCAGGCTCGCCAGCAGCGGCAGGAACACGAGCTGGCCGGTGGCGACGCTCGCGGTCATGATGCCGACCACGAGGCCGCGCCTTGCCGCGAACCAGCGCGTCGCGATCGTCGCGCCCAGCACCAAGGCGGTCATGCCGGTGCCGATGCCGATCACCACGCCCCACAGCGCGATGAGCTGCCAGACCTCGGTCATGCCGAGCGAGGCTACGAGGGCCGAGACCACGATCAGCTGTGCGGCCAGCGTGACGTTGCGCAGGCCATAGCGGTTGAGCAGGGCAGCCGCGAACGGCGCCATCAGTCCGAACAGGATGAAGCGGATCGACAGCGCCGAGGAGATTTCCGCCGTGCTCCAGCCGAATTCCTTCTGCAGCGGCACGATGAACACGCCGGGCGCGCCGACCGTGCCGGCGCTGATCAGCGCGGCAAGGAAGGTCACGCCGACCATCACCCAACCGTAATGGATGTTGCGGCGGGACAGTGCCGCCGCGAGCCAGTTCGAGATCATCGGGCCTCAATCATGTTTGTCGAGCCCCAACAGGGCCCGCATCATCGTTGCAATCTGGCACAGACGAGGGAAGTCTAAAATGTCATACTTCCCTCAATTTCAGACATTGACGTCAGCGGGCCAGCCGCTCGACGGCGATTGCCGTGGCTTCGCCGCCGCCGATGCACAGCGCGGCGACACCGCGCCTGAGGTTCTGCGCCTCGAGCGCATGCAGCAGCGTCACGATCAAACGTGCGCCGGTGGCGCCGATGGGGTGGCCGAGCGCGCAGGCGCCGCCGTTGACGTTCAGCTTGTCGCGGGGAATGCCGAGATCGCGCTGCGCCGCCATCGCCACCACGGCGAAGGCCTCGTTGATCTCGAACAGGTCGACATCGGAGGCAGCCCAGCCGACCTTGTCCAGCAGCTTGCGGATCGCCGGGATCGGCGCCGTGGTGAACCATTGCGGCTCCTGGCTGTGGGTGGCATGGCCCTTGATCTCGGCGAGAACCGGCAGGCCGTTCCGATCGGCGAGCGAGCGTTTCGTCAGCACCAGCGCCGCCGCGCCGTCGGCATTGGCGGAGGAGGCCGCCGGCGTAATCGTGCCGTTGGCACGGAATGCCGGCTTGAGGCCCGGGATCTTGGCGGGGTCGACCTTCAACGGATGCTCGTCATTGGCGACCACGCGCGGGCCTGCCTTCTCGGTCAGCGTGATCGGCGCGATCTCGGCCTTGAACGCGCCGCCCTCGACCGCCTTGCGGGCGCGGGTGAGCGTCTCCATCGCATAGGCGTCCTGGTCCTTGCGGGTGAACTGGTAGGCCTCGGCCGTGGCCTCGCCGAAATCGCCCATCGAGCGGCCGCTCTCATAGGCATCCTCCAGCCCGTCCATCATCATGTGGTCGATGATGCGGTCATGGCCGACGCGATAGCCGCCGCGCGCCTTGGCCAGCAGATACGGCGCGTTGCTCATGCTCTCCATGCCGCCGGAGACGACGATCTCGGCCGAACCGGCGCGGATGATGTCGTGCGCCAGCATGGTCGCCTTCATGCCGGAGCCGCAGACCTTGTTGATGGTGGTGGCGCCGGTGGCGTCGGGCAAACCGGCGCTGCGTGCCGCCTGCCGCGCCGGCGCCTGGCCTTGGCCGGCCGGCAGCACGCAGCCCATGAAGACCTCGTCGACCTTCTCCGGCGCGAGCCTGGCGCGCTCCAGTGCGGCCCCGATCACGTGCGAGCCGAGCTTGTGCGCGGCAAGCGGCGACAATTCGCCCATGAAGCGGCCGAGCGGGGTGCGGGCGGCGGAGACGATGACGACGGGATCGGCGGCTTCGGCCATGACGGAACTCCCTGGCGGTAATCGGAAAGATGATGATCATCATATGATGCAACGCAGGAAATGCAACCGCGGCCGGGGTGAGAAAATGTCGTGATGAGGATGAGATTTGGTCGTTCAGCCCCACGCTGTCATCGCCCGCGAAGGCGGGCGATCCAGTATCCCAGAGGCCTGCGTTGGAGAATCCGCCTTTGCAACTGGCGCTGCGGCGTACTGGATGCCCCGGTCAAGCCGTGGCATGACACCGTTGGAGTGGATTCGGAGAAAGTCTACCGCTTCCGGTTCACGAAGGCGCCCATCAGCCGCGTCGGCTCGTCGGTCAGGAACGACTCCCCGAACACCTTCACGCTCAGATTCACCGATTCCGTCAGCGGCAGCTCCTCCCATTGCCGCAGCAGCGACTTCTGCGAGCGCAGCGCTTCGGGGCCGCATGCGAGCAACGCCTTCACGAGGTGCTCGACCTCGGCATCCAGCCCGCCCTCCGGCGCGACCTTGTCGACGAGGCCCCAGGCGAGCGCGGTGGCTGCGTCGATATTTTCCGCCGTCATCACCAGCCAGCGCGCGCGAGCCCATCCGATCAGGCGCGGCAGCAGCGCGGCGTGGATCACCGAGGGGATGCCGACGCGCACCTCCGGCATGCCGAAATGTGCATCGTGGGCGGCGATCCGGAAGTCGCAAGCCGCCGCTACTTCCAGCCCGCCGCCGAGGCACCAGCCGGGCATCCGAGCGATGACCGGGGCGGGAAAGGCGCGCACGGCCTCGCAGAGATCGCGCAGGCGGCTGATGAAGGCCTCGGCCGATGCCTGGTCGAGCTTGGCCATCTCCTTGATGTCGGCGCCGCCGATCATGCTCCTCTCGCTCTGGCCGCGCAGCACCGCGATGCGGATGCTGCGGTCGGAGCTGAGCTGCTGCAAGCCCTCGCGCACGGCGTCCGTGACCTTCGAGCCCAGAATGTTGAGCGGGCCGGCGTTGCAGATCGCGACATGGACGACGCCGCGCGCATCGCGCGTCACGCCGCAATGGGTGTTGAGCATTTCCATCGTGAGATCTCGATCGGCTTGGTGGGTGCGCACGAGGCGCAGGGGGCGGGACCACTTCCGGGCCGAAACCCCCGGCTTGTCAAGCCGGCAGTTGCCAGTGCGAAGTCCGCGACATAGTATGACAGGCATAATACAAAGAGGCGGCTATGACTGACATCGATCAACTCGACCTGTTTTCGCCGGCGCAGCGGCGTGAGCGCGTGGTGGACTGGCAGGCGCCTGCGCCGGTGGCGAGAGCGGCCATGGGGCTGTCCGGCATGGACGCCATGCTGGGCATTCGCGACGGCAGGCTGCCGCCGCCGCCTTTCGCGAAACTGATCGGCTTCACCATGGCCGTGGTCGAGCCGGGGCGGATCGTCATGGAACTGGAGCCGCGCGAGGATCTCGAAAACACCATTGGCCTCATCCACGGCGCGACCGCCGCGGCGCTGCTCGATACCGCCATGGGCTGCGCCATTTCGACCCGGCTCGAGGCCGGGCAGGGCTCGGTGACTCTGGAGCTGAAGCTGGCGTTCCTGCGTCCGCTCTCGGTCCGTTCCGGGCTGATCTCGGCCGAAGGGAAGGTGATCAAGCTGGGGCGGCAGACCAGCTACACCGAAGGCTTCGTCCGGGACGGCAAGGGCGCTCTAGCGGTGCATGCAACCGCAACCTTTTCGATGATCGGGAGCAACTTAACATGAATTAATGCACCCATTTCGGCCTCCGCGTGTTATGAGATGATTTCCGACATCCAATGAGACCCGCATGCGCTATTCCCGGGAACACAAGCAGGAAACCCACGACCGCATCGTCAAGAAGGCTTCCGTGCGGCTGCGCGAGAAGGGCGCTCACGGCATCGGCGTCGCCGATCTCATGAAGGAGGCCGGCCTGACCCATGGCGGCTTCTACGCGCATTTCGATTCCCGCGAGGCGCTGGTGATCGAGGCGTTCGGTTATGCGATGGACCGCTCGATGGAGCACTGGCGCAAGATCACCGACGAGGTTTCTCCGGAAAAGCGGCTGGTGCTGATCGCGGAGGCCTATCTCTCGGCGCTGCATCGCGACAATCCCGGCCATGGCTGCTCGATTCCCGCCCTCGGTGCCGAGATCGCCCGCGAGAGCCCAAAGGCGCGCAAGGCCTTTGCCGGCAAGCTCGACGAGATGATCGAGCAGCTGGCGGACTACATCCCGAATCTGCCGCGCAAGGCCGCGCGCAAGCAGGCGATCGCGACGCTGGCGACGATGGCCGGCACCTTGCTGCTCGCGCGCATCGCGGGGTCGAGCGAGATGTCCGACGAGGTGTTGAAGGCGGGCCGGGATAGCGCGCTCGGTGCCACCAGGCGCGAGCCGAAAGCGGCGGCCGCGAAAAAGGCCAGGAACCAGGTGCCGTAGGGCGGGCAAAGGCGCGTCAGCGCCGTGCCCACCATCTTTCCATTGTGCGGGGTGACGTGGGCACGCTGCGCTTTGCCCACCCTACCAGACCGGTGCTACCGCCCCGCGAACAGCGCCCGCTCGCGCTCCACGATCTCGCCGATGTAGTCCGCCACCGCGCGGATGCGCGCCAGATCCTTGCTGTCGGCGTGCATCAGCATCCAGAACGTGCGCGTGATCGAGATCTCGTCGGGCAGCACCGGAACGAGTTGCGGATAGTCGTTCGCCATGAAGTGGGGCAGCACCGCGATGCCGAAACCGGAGAGCGTGGCGTTGAGCTGGGCGATCAGGTTGGCGCTGCGAAAGCGCGCCGAGATCCGCGGCGATACCTGCGGCAGATAATCGAGCTCCGGCGTGAACAAGAGCTCCTCGATGTAGCCGACGAAGCGGTGCTGCGGCAGCACCTCGCGCGAGGTGATTTCTGGGAAGCGGTCGAGATAGGCGGGCGCGGCATAGAGACCGAGGCGGTAGTCGAGCAGCTTGCGGCCGACGATGCGGCCTTCCTTCGGCATGGTCAGGCTGATGGCGATGTCGGCCTCGCGCTTGGAGAGACTGAACAGCCGCGCGGTCGCCACCAGTTGCAGATCGAGATCGGGATACCGGTCGGCGAAGGGCGCCAGCCGCGGCGCCAGAAAGGCGGTACCGAAGCCATCCGGCGCCCCGATCCGGACCGTGCCGGTCAGCCGCGCCACCGAGCCTCCGACCTGCTCCTGGTTGGCGACGATGGTCGATTCCATGGCTTCGGCGCTGTCGGCGACGCGCTGGCCGGCCTCGGTGAGGAGGTAGCCGGTCTTGCGCCGGTCAAACAGTTTCGCCGAGAGGTGCCTTTCCAGCCGGTCGACCCGGCGGATCACCGTGGCATGGTCGACGCCCAGCTGTTTTGCCGCAGCCGAGACCGAGCCGCCCCGCACGATGGCCAGCACGAAGCGAAAGTCGTCCCAATCGATAGCGCCTTGATCCAGCATTTTCGCACATCTATGGTGCATTATCTCAGACTTGAATCCTATAAAATGCAGGTCGATAGGATTTGTCAAAGCGTTCAAGCTCGGACCTCAGGAGATCATTCCATGCGTTCAATCGGACATTTCATCGGTGGCAAGGAGGTCAAGGGCACCTCAAGTCGCACCGCCGACGTTTTCGAGCCGATGACCGGTGACGTCCAGGCCAAGGTCGCGCTGGCGTCCAAGGCCGAGGTTCGCGCCGCCGTCGAGAACGCGCGCGCCGCGCAGCCCGAATGGGCCGCCACCAACCCGCAGCGCCGCGCCCGCGTCATGATGAAGTTCGTCGAGCTGGTGCAGCGCGATTACGACAAGCTCGCCGAGCTGCTCGCCCGCGAGCACGGCAAGACCGTGCCGGACGCCAAGGGCGACATCCAGCGCGGCCTCGAGGTCGCCGAGTTCGCCTGTGGCATCCCGCATCTGATGAAGGGCGAATACACCGAGGGCGCCGGCCCCGGCATCGACATCTATTCGATGCGCCAGGCGCTCGGCGTCGTCGCCGGCATCACCCCGTTCAACTTCCCGGCGATGATTCCGATGTGGAAGTTCGCGCCCGCGATCGCCTGCGGTAACGCCTTCATCCTCAAGCCGTCGGAGCGCGATCCCGGCGTGCCGATGCTGCTCGCTGAACTCATGATGGAAGCAGGCCTGCCGGCCGGCATCCTCAACGTCGTCAACGGCGACAAGGAAGCTGTCGACGCCATCCTCGACGACCCCGACATCAAGGCCATCGGCTTCGTCGGCTCCACCCCGATCGCGCAGTACATCTATGAGCGCGCCGCGCAAACCGGCAAGCGCTGCCAGTGCTTCGGTGGCGCCAAGAACCACGCCATCATCATGCCCGACGCCGACATGGACCAGGCCGTCGACGCGCTGATCGGTGCGGGCTACGGCTCGGCCGGCGAACGCTGCATGGCCGTCTCGGTCGCGGTCCCCGTCGGCAAGTCCACGGCCGACCGGCTGATGGAAAAGCTGATCCCGCGCGTCGAGAGCCTCAAGATCGGCACCTCGATCGATCCGTCCGCCGATTACGGCCCGCTGGTCACGCGCGAGGCGGTCGAGAAGGTCAAGAGCTACATCGACATCGGCATCAAGGAAGGCGCGACGCTCGCCGTCGACGGCCGCGGCTTCAAGATGCAGGGCTACGAGAAGGGCTTTTATCTCGGTGGCTCGCTGTTCGACAACGTCACCAAGGACATGCGGATCTACAAGGAAGAGATCTTCGGCCCGGTGCTCTCGGTGGTGCGTGCGCACGATTATAAGGAAGCGCTGGCGCTGCCGTCGGATCATGACTACGGCAACGGCGTTGCGATCTTCACCCGCGACGGCGACGCCGCGCGCGACTTCGCGGCCAAGGTGAACGTGGGCATGGTCGGCATCAACGTGCCGATCCCGGTGCCGATCGCCTATTACACCTTCGGCGGCTGGAAGAAGTCGGGCTTCGGCGATCTCAACCAGCACGGCCCGGACTCGGTCCGTTTCTACACCAAGACCAAGACGGTGACCTCGCGCTGGCCGTCCGGCGTCAAGGAAGGCGCGGAATTCTCGATCCCGCTGATGAAGTAAACTCCCTCAGCCGTCATTGCGAGGAGCTCTTGCGACGAAGCAATCCAGACTATCTCGGTGGAGGGATGCTGGATTGCTTCGCTGCGCTCGCAATGACGGTGGAGTGAAAGGGTAGGCGGCAGCATGCAGTTCGCTCTGAACGAGGATCAGATCGCGGTTCGCGACATGGCGCTGGCGTTTGCGGCGGAAAAGATCGCGCCGCATGCGCTGCGCTGGGACGAGGAGAAGCATTTCCCCGTCGACGTCATGCGCGAGGCCGCGACGCTCGGCATGGGCGGCATCTACATTCGCGACGATGTCGGGGGATCCGCGATGACGCGGTTCGACGCGGCGCTGATCTTCGAGGCGCTGGCGACGGGCTGCCCGACCACCTCGGCCTTCATCTCCATCCACAACATGGCGTCCTGGATGATCGACGCCTACGGCAGCGACACCCAGCGCCACCAATGGCTGCCAAAACTCTGCACCATGGAGCTGATCGCAAGCTATTGCCTGACCGAGCCGGGCGCGGGCTCGGACGCGGCAGCGTTGCGCACCCGCGCGGTGCGCGACGGCGACCATTACGTCCTCAACGGCCAAAAGCAGTTCATCTCCGGCGCCGGCGGCACCGATCTGCTGGTGGCGATGGTGCGGACCGGGGGTGACGGTCCCGGCGGCATCTCGACCCTCGTCATCGACGGCAAGACGCCGGGCGTCTCCTTCGGCGCCAACGAGCGCAAGATGGGCTGGAACGCACAGCCGACCCGTGCGGTGATGTTCGAAAACGCCCGCGTGCCTGTTGCCAATCGCCTGAGCGAGGAGGGCGTCGGCTTCAAGATCGCGATGGCCGGCCTCGATGGCGGCCGCCTCAACATCACGGCGTGCTCGCTCGGCGGCGCACAGACCGCGCTCGACAAGGCGCGCGCCTACATGAAGGAGCGCAAGGCGTTCGGGAAGCGCCTCGACGAATTCCAGGCGCTGCAATTCCGCCTTGCCGACATGGCGATCGAGCTCGAGGCCGCGCGCACCTTTTTGTGGCGGGCTGCCGCGGCGCTCGATCGCAAGGATCCCGATGCCACCATGCTGTGCGCGATGGCAAAACGCTTCGGCACCGACGTCGGCTTCGAAGTCGCCAACCACGCGCTGCAGCTTCACGGCGGCTACGGTTACCTCAGCGAGTACGGCATCGAGAAGATCGTGCGCGATCTGCGCGTGCACCAGATCCTCGAAGGCACCAACGAAATCATGCGGCTCATCGTGGCGCGCAAACTGATCGAGGGCGCGCGATGAGCGGGGTGGAAGAGGGCGATCTCATCGCCCGCGTCGAGGGGGCGGCCGGCATCATCAGGCTCAACCGTCCCAAGGCGATCAATGCCGTGACGCTGGAGATGTTTCGCGACATCGAGAAGGCACTCGATCGCTTCGAGACCGATCCGGCCGTCGCCGTGATCGTGCTGGAAGGTGCCGGCGAGCGTGGCCTGTGCGCCGGCGGCGACATCCGCGCACTCTGGGAGAGTTCCAAGGTGAACGGCGACCTCGGCAAGATCCTGTGGCGCGAGGAATACATCCTCAACGCCCGGATCAAGAAATTCCCGAAGCCGTATGTCGCCTTCATGGACGGCATCGTGATGGGCGGGGGCGTCGGTCTGTCTGCCCATGCCAGCCATCGCGTCGTCACGGATCGCACCAAGCTGGCCATGCCCGAAGTCGGCCTCGGCTTCTTCCCCGATGTCGGCGGCACCTATCTGTTGTCGCATTCGCCGGGCGAGATCGGAACCTATTTCGGGCTGACCGGCCAGACCATGAACGGGCCGGATGCGATCCATGCCAGGTTCGCCGACTGGGTCGTTCCGGCGGTGAAGTTGCCGGAGCTGCGCGAGGCCCTGACCAAGCTGCGTTCCAGCGCGACCGCCGCCGACGTCAGCAAGCTGATCAGCGGCTTTGCAACCGGCGAGACTGCGGGGCCGGTGGCCGCAAAGGAGCCCATCATCGACGCGCTGTTCGGCTTCGACCGCATGGAGGACATCGTTGCGGCGCTCGAGCGCGACGGCTCCGAATTTGCGCTGGCGACGCTGAAGACGCTCAGCGAAAAATCGCCGCGCGGCATGGTGGTGACGCTGAAGCTGTTGCGGCTCGCGCGCGCTTCATCGAGCCTGGAGGAGTGTCTGGTGCGGGAATACCGCGCCGCGCTGGAAGTCTACCGCAGCGACGATTTTCGCGAGGGCGTGCGCGCCGCCGTGATCGACAAGGACCGCAACCCGACCTGGTCGCCGCGAAGAATCGAGGATGTGACGCCGGAGATGCTGGCGCCATATCTCGCCGAGATCGGCACTGATGAGCTGAAGTTCAACTAACAACGCGACAGCGGAGGAAACGACAATGGCCACGATCGCATTCATCGGTCTCGGCAACATGGGTGGCCCGATGGCGGCCAACCTCGTCAAGGCCGGCCACAAGGTGGTGGCATTCGACCTCGTCGAAGCCTCGCGAAATCAGGCCAAGGCCGATGGTGCCGGCGTTGCCGACAGCGCGTCCGCCGCGGTGAAGGGCGCCGATGTCGTCGTCACCATGCTCCCCGCGGGCAAGCACGTGCTCGGCGTCTGGAACGAGGTCGTGCCCGCCATGACCAAGGGCGCGCTGATCATCGACAGCTCCACCATCGACGTCGAGAGCGCGAGGGCCGCGCATGCACTGGCCGCCAAGAACGGCGTGCTTTCGGTCGATGCGCCGGTCTCCGGCGGCACCGGCGGCGCCAAGGGCGCGACGCTCACCTTCATGTGCGGCGGCGATGACAAGGCGTTCGCCGCGGCCAAGCCGGTGCTGGAGAACATGGGCAAGAAGATCGTGCATTGCGGCGGCGCCGGCGCCGGCCAGGCGGCAAAAATCTGCAACAACATGATCCTCGGCATTTCCATGATCGCGGTCAGCGAGGCCTTTGCGCTCGGCGAGAAGCTCGGCCTTTCGCATCAGGCGCTGTTCGACGTCGCCTCGACCTCCTCGGGCCAGTGCTGGTCGTTGACGACCTATTGCCCGGTGCCGGGTCCGGTGCCGACCTCGCCCGCCAACAACGACTACAAGCCGGGCTTTGCTTCGGCGCTGATGGTGAAGGATTTGACGCTGGCGCAGGATGCCGCCAAGGCTGCCGGCGCGGCCACGCCGCTCGGCAAGCATGCGCAGGAGATCTATCAGTCTTTCGACGCAGCCGGCCAGGGTGGGGTGGATTTTTCCGGAATTATCAAGCACGTTAGGAGTCTAGCCGGGAAAGCTTGATGACGACATTCCAGGAAGCGCGCGCGTTCCTTCTGCAACATCGCACGGATTACGAGACGGCGGTCAAAGGCTTCCGTTGGCCGGATCCGGTCCCCTTCAACTGGGCGCTCGACTGGTTCGACGCCGAGCTGGCAACCAATGCGGAGAGCAGGGATCGTCCCGCGCTCTGGATCGTCGATGCCGCACAGGATCGCCAGACAAAGCTGTCCTTTGCGGCGCTCTCGAAGCGCTCCAACCAGGTCGCGAATTTTCTCCGCGCGCAAGGCTTGCAGCGCGGCGATCATCTGCTGTTGCTGCTCGGCAATGTGGTTCCGCTGTGGGAGACCATGCTCGCGGCGATAAAGCTCGGCGTCGTCGTGATTCCCGCGACCACGCTGCTCACCGCGGATGAGCTGCGCGATCGGCTCGATCGCGGCAAGGCCAAGGCAGTAATTGCCGCCCAGGATCAGGTCGCGAAGTTTGCGAGCCTTGGTGCGGAAAACGTCGTTCGCATCGTCGTCGGCGCCGCCTCCGGCGGATGGTTGTCATATGATGATGCGGCAAAGGCTTCCGAGAGTTTTGCAGCTGATGGTCCGACCAATGCCGATGACCCGATGCTGCTCTATTTCACCTCGGGCACGACGGCAAAACCAAAACTCGTCCGGCACAGCCAGCGCAGCTATCCTGTCGGCCATCTCTCGACCATGTACTGGATCGGGCTGAAGCCCGGCGACGTCCATCTCAACATTTCCTCGCCCGGCTGGGCCAAGCACGCCTGGAGCTGCTTCTTCGCGCCGTGGAATGCGGGCGCGACCGTGTTCGTGGTCAACCAGCCCCGCTTCGATGCGAAAGGCCTGCTTGCCACCATCGGCCGCTGTGGCGTCACCACGCTCTGTGCGCCGCCGACCGTGTGGCGGCTGTTCATCCAGGAGAACCTGGCCGCGTTCAAGGTGAGCTTGCGCGAGGTCTGCGGCGCCGGCGAGCCGCTCAACCCTGAAGTGATCGATCAGGTGCGGGCGGCCTGGGGGCTCACCATCCGCGACGGCTATGGCCAGACCGAAACCACCGCGCTGGCCGGCAACTCGCCGGGCCAGAAGATCAAGATCGGATCGATGGGCCGGCCGCTGCCGGGCTATCGCGTGCAGATCAGCGACGCCGACGGCCACGCCGCCAGGGAAGGCGAGGTTACGCTGGTGCTCGGCGCCGAGCGGCCCGCCGGCCTGATGCAGGGTTACCAGGGCGACGACGGCCAGTTGTCCGGCGCCGAGGGTGAGCTCTATCGCAGCGGCGACGTCGTGTTCGAGGACGACGAGGGCTATCTCACCTTCGTCGGCCGCTCCGACGACGTGTTCAAGTCGTCCGATTACCGCATCAGCCCGTTCGAGCTCGAGAGCGTGCTGCTCGAGCACGAGCTCGTCGCGGAAGCTGCGGTAGTGCCTAGCCCGGACCCGATCCGGCTTGCCGTTCCCAAAGCCTTCGTGCTGCTGACCTCGGGCACGGAGCGGACGCCGGAAACGGCGCTCTCCATCTTCAGGCATCTGCATACGCGGCTTGCCCCGTTCAAGCGCGTCCGCCGCCTCGAAATCGTCACCGAGCTGCCGAAGACCATCTCTGGCAAAATCCGTCGCGTCCAGCTACGACGGCTCGAACGCGACGACGATCGCGAGGATCCCCTGCGCGGCCGGGAATTCCGCGAGGAGGATTTTCCGGACTTGTCGAAGGCAAGGGGCGAAACTTAGTGGAGCTTGTCATTCCGGGTTCGCGCTTCGCGCGCCCCGGAATGACGGTGGTTGGAGTCATCAATGAACCAAATCTGGAAGTCGCCGCCGATCACGCTGGAGGCCTATCAGGCCCTGGTCGGCAAGGAGATCGGCGTGTCGTCCTGGCATCTGATCGACCAGCGCCGCATCGACACCTATGCCGACGTGACCGAGGATCACCAGTTCATCCACGTCGATCCCGAAAGAGCCAAGAAGGAAACCGCGTTCGGCACCACCATCGCGCACGGCTTCCTGACGATGTCGATGCTATCGGTGATGTCCTACGAGGTGATGCCGGCGATTGCGGGCACCACGATGGGCGTCAATTACGGTTTCGACAAGCTGCGTTTCATCTCGCCGGTGCGGTCGGGCAAGCGCATCCGCGGCCGCTTCGTGCTGGCCGAAGCCAAGCTGCGCAAGCCGAATGAATTGCAGTCCCGCACCCATGTCACGGTCGAGATCGAAGGCGAGGACAAGCCGGCGCTGATCGCGGAGTGGCTGGGTCTGATCTATTTCGCCTGACCCGAGGCGCCGGCCCTGGGCTTGACCCGGCAATCCATCGCTGCTCAAAAGCCTGTCAATTCTGATAGGTGGCCGGGTCAAGCCCGGCCATGACGATCCAACATCCAGGAAGCACACTCATGGCAATCAGGTTCGACGGACGCGTCGCCATCGTCACCGGCGCGGGCAATGGTCTCGGCAGGGCGCATGCGCTGGGGCTGGCCAGCCGCGGCGCGAAAGTGGTGGTCAACGATTTCGGCGGCGGGCGCGACGGCACTGGTGGTTCGCTGTCGCCGGCCGAGGCCGTGGTCGAGGAGATCCGCAAGGCCGGCGGCACCGCGATGGCCGACGGCGCGGACGTCTCCAATTTCGAGCAGGTCACCGCCATGGTCGAGCGCGCCACCAAGGAGTGGGGCAGCGTCGACCTCTTGTGCGCCAATGCCGGCATTTTGCGCGACAAGTCGTTCGGCAAGATGGAAGCGGCCGATTTCCAGAAGGTGCTCGACGTGCATCTCGTCGGCACCTTCTATTGCTGCAAGGCGGCCTGGGCCGGCATGCGCGACCGCAATTACGGCCGCATCGTGCTCACGACGTCGTCCTCCGGCCTCTACGGCAATTTCGGCCAGGCCAATTACGGCGCGGCGAAATCCGGCATGGTCGGCCTGATGAACGTGCTCGCGGAAGAGGGTCGCAAGAACGATATCCGCGTCAACATCATCTCGCCGACGGCTGCCACCCGGATGACCGAAGAGCTGCTGCCGCCGCAGGCGCTGCAGCTGATGAAGCCGAACGCGATCACGCCCGCGGTCGAGTACATGCTGAGCGAGGACGCACCGACGCGCACCATCATGGGCGCCGGCGCCGGCTCTTTCGCCGTGATCAAGATCCTGGAGAGCGAAGGCATCAACCTGCCGGAGTCCGAATGGACGCCTGACGCCGTCGCCGCGCATTTCGCCGAGATCAGCGACATGTCGAAGGCCAAGGCGCTCGCCGGCGCGTTCGAGCAGACGCAGAAATACGTCGCGCAGGCCGCGGCGCGGGCGGGGATCAAGCTCTGACTGACATCGCCGTCATCGGCGCCGGTCCCGCCGGGCTGATGGCGGCGGAAGTGCTGGCGCAGGGCGGGATGCGCGTCACCGTGTACGACGCCATGCCGTCCGCCGGTCGAAAATTCCTGATGGCGGGCCGGGGTGGGCTCAATCTGACCCACAGCGAGCCGCTGCCGCAGTTCATGGCGCGCTATCGCGAGGCGGCACCGAGGCTGCAAGCGGCGATCGCGGCGTTTTCTCCCGAGGCGTTGCGGGCGTGGAGCGAAGCATTGGGCGAGCCGACCTTTGTCGGCAGCAGCGGGCGGGTGTTTCCGAAAGCGTTCAAGGCCTCGCCTTTGTTGCGCGCCTGGCTGCGGCGCCTCGATGCCAGCGGCGTGCGGTTTGCCTTCCGGCATCGCTGGACCGGCTGGGACGGCGAGGGGCGGCTGCTGTTTGGAACGCCCGATGGCGAGGTAGCCGTCGTTGCCAACGCGACCGTGCTGGCGCTCGGCGGCGCGAGCTGGCCGCGGCTCGGCTCGGATGGCGGCTGGGTCGCGCTCCTCGCTGCCAGAGGCGTTGCCATTTCCAGACTGCGGCCCGCCAATTCCGGCTTCACGATCGCGTGGTCAAATGTGTTCCGCGATCGTTTCGAGGGCCAGCCGCTCAAGGGCGTGGCGCTGACGGTCGGTGCACACACGGTGCGCGGCGAAGCCATGATCACCCGCAACGGCATCGAAGGCGGCGCGGTCTACGCGCTGTCGGCGGAGTTGCGGGAGGCGGTGCTGGGTCTTGGCCAGGCGACGTTGATGATCGCGTTGCGGCCCGACCTCGATACCGGCGCGTTGACGACGCGGCTATCGGGCACGCGCGGCAAGCAATCCCTGGCGAACTTTTTGCGCAAGGCCGCGCAAGTGACGCCGGTCGGAATCGGCCTGATGCAGGAAGCCGCCATTGCGTCCGGCCGATCGCTGGCCTCGTTCGCGCCGGCGGAGCTTGCGCAGCTGATCAACGCCATTCCGGTGCAGCTCACAGGCGTCGCCCCGATCGAGCGCGCGATCTCGACCGCGGGCGGGATCACCTTCGACGAGCTCGACGACCGCTTCATGCTGCGCAAGCTGCCCGGCGTGTTCGCCGCCGGCGAGATGCTGGACTGGGAAGCGCCGACCGGCGGCTACCTGCTGCAGGCCTCGTTCGCGACGGGGCTTGCTGCGGGCAGGGGCGTGCTGGAATGGCTGAAGCGTTCGTAGAACGCCGCCGCCCTTCGAGGGCCGCTGAAGAAGCGGCCACCTCAGGGTGACGGCTACGAAAGAGCGTTAGCTTGCGCTGGCTTAGAGAGAGCGTCATCCTGAGGTGCGAGTTGCTCGATGCAAAGCAGCGCGCCGGGAGCCTCGAAGGATGCGCGGTCGTTCCAATGCCAGCGACGCAGGCCTTACCGCAGCTTCCCCCGCGCGGCCACCGGCAGCGTGCCGATGATCTCCTCGCCGCGGACCATCACCACCTCGTCCATCATGTTGACGACGACGCAGACGTGGTTCGGCACGATGCGGACGACATCGCCGACATTCGGCCGCGTGTTGCTGCGGGAGAGGTCGAGGAAGCCGTGCTCCTCGGCGAATTTCGCGATCTTGGCCTCGGGGTGCTCCAGGATCAGGCCGTGGCCGTCGAGGCCGCCGGTGTCGGTGGTCAGCGTCTTCGAGCCGGCATCGAGGATGCCGCGCTCGGGCGCGGCGCGGCTCACCACCGTCGAATAGATGTGCAGCGCGCAGTCGTCCCAGGTCGCCGAGCCCGCCGCGACCTGCATGCGGTCGTTGTAGATGTAGGTGCCGAAGCGATGCTCGGTGCCGCCCTTGAGCTTGCCGATGTTGATGAGGTTCGGCGTGCCGCCGGTGGAGACGATCTTTGCATCCAGCCCGTGCGCGCGCACGCCGGCCAGCGCCTCGTCGTAGAATTTTTGCGCGTCGGCCCAGCCGGTCTCGGTCGGATACAGCATGAAGCCGGCGAATTCGAGTCCCTTGGACGCCGCGATCTCACGCGCCAGTGCGATCGCTTCAGCCGGCGTCTCGACGCCGGCGCGCTTGCGGCCGGTGTCGCATTCGACCACGACCGAGAGCGGACGGCCCGATGCGGCCGCGGCCTTGGGCAACCCGGCGACGACGGTCGAATTATCGGCGGCCACCGTCATGTTCGCCTTCGCCTGCAGCGCGCCGAGGCGCGCCATCTTCTCTTCGCCGAGCAGATTGTAGCTGATCAGGATGTCGTCGATGCCGGCATTGGCCATGATCTCGGCTTCGCCCAGCTTCTGGCAGGTGATGCCCTTGGCACCGCCCGCGACCTGCATCTTGGCGATGGTCGGGTTCTTGTGGGTCTTGATGTGCGGGCGGTTGGCGATTCCGGCCTCGTCGCACGCCTTCTGAATTCGCGCAATGTTGCGCTCGACCCTGTCCATGTCGATGACGGCGCAGGGCGTGCCATATTCACGGGCGATCTTGGCGGCGAGGGGAGTTGTCATGGGAGTCTCTTTAGTTGGCGCGCATTCTGATCGCAAAACCGGTGTCCACTTTTGCGGAATGCGCGCTATGCCTGTTCAATTTCTTCGCGGAGCATTTCCAGTTCGAGCCAGCGCTCTTCGGCCGCCGACAATTCGTCATGCGCCTTGGCGATAGCGGCTGAGGTGTCGTCGAATGTCTTGCGATCCTTGGAATAGAGGTTGGGATCGTCAAGCACGCGCTGCAGCTTGGCGATATCGGCCTGCAACGTTTCCATCTTCTTCGGCAGCGTCTCCAGCGCATGTTTCTCGTTGAAGCTCAGCTTCCGTTTGGGCGCGGAGGCGGGAGCAGCGGAGCGCTCTTCCTTCTTCTCCGTCGGGACTTGCGTCTTCGCTGTCTCGCGCTTTAGGTCTGCACCGCGCTGTGCCAGCATGTCGCTGTAACCGCCGGCATATTCGATCCACTTGCCGTTGCCCTCGGGCGCGATCACCGAGGTGACGACGCGGTCGAGGAAATCGCGGTCGTGGCTGATCAGGATCACCGTGCCCTCATAATCGCCGAGCATCTCCTCGAGCACGTCGAGCGTTTCGAGATCGAGATCGTTGGTCGGCTCGTCCAGCACCAGGAGGTTCGAGGGCTTTGCCAGCGCGCGCGCCAGCATCAAGCGGCCGCGCTCGCCGCCCGAGAGCACCTCCAGCGGCGTGCCGCGCTGCTCCTGCGCGAACAGGAAGTCCTTCATGTAGCCGACGACGTGCTTCGGCTTGCCGCCGACCATGATCTGGTCGCCGCGGCCGCCGGTCAAGGCTTCCGCCAGCGTCGATTTGGGATCGAGGCTTTCGCGGTGCTGGTCGAGCGTCGCCATCTCCAGATTGGCGCCCAGCCGCACGGTGCCGGAATCCGGCTGCATGCCGCCGGTGAGCAGATTGACTAGCGTGGTCTTGCCGGCGCCGTTCGGCCCGATGATGCCGAGCCGGTCGCCGCGCTGAATACGGGTCGAGAAATTCTCGACGATCTTGCGCTCGCCGTAGGCCTTGGTGATGCCCTTGGCCTCGATCACGAGCTTGCCCGACTGCTCCGCTTCGGCGGCCGCGAGACTGGCGGTGCCGGCGGTGCCGCGATAGTTGCGGCGCTGGTCGCGCAGTGCATGCAGATTGGCGAGGCGCTTGACGTTGCGCTTGCGCCGGCCGGAAACGCCATGGCGCAGCCAGTGCTCTTCGTCGACGATCTTGCGGTCGAGCTTGTGCTGGTCGCGCTCTTCTTCCGCCAGCACCTCGTCGCGCCAGCTCTCGAACGAGGCAAAGCCGCGGTCGATCTGCTTGATCCTGCCGCGGTCGAGCCAGGCGGTGGAGCGCGACAGGTTGGTGAGGAAGCGGCGGTCGTGGCTGATGATCACCAGTGCGCTGCGGCGGCTGTCGAGCTCGCGTTCCAGCCACTCGATGGTGGCGAGATCGAGATGGTTGGTCGGCTCGTCCAGCAGCAATATGTCCGGCGAGGGTGCCAGCACATAGGCCAGCGCCGCGCGACGGGCTTCGCCGCCGGAGAGATCGTGCGGGTTCTCCTCGCCGGTGAGGCCGAGCTGCTCCAGGAGATAACGCGCCTGATGCTGGTCGTCGCCGGGCGCGAGCCCGGACTCGACGTAAGCAAGCGTGGTCTTGTGTGCGCCGAAATCAGGCTCTTGCGGCAGATAGCGCACGGTGGCGCCGGGCTGCACGAAGCGCGTGCCGCCGTCGGGCTCGACGAGGCCGGCCGCGATCTTCAGCAGCGTCGACTTGCCCGAGCCGTTGCGGCCGATCAGGCAGACCCGCTCGGATGGCGCGACGTTGAGTTCGACGCCTGACAGCAGCGGCGTGCCGCCGAAGGTCAGCCTGATGTCTTTGAGTTGGATCAGCGGCGGCGCCATCGTCAGCCTTGAGATGTTGCGGCTTGGCCCGCACGGCGGCGCTGGATCCGGCGCAGCGTCTGGTCGAGCGCCGAGAGGAAGGCGGAGCGGTCGCGCGCCGCGAACGAGCGCGGGCCGCCGGTCACCTCGCCTGCCGAGCGCAGATCCGTCATCAGATTGCGCACCGCCAGCGTCATGCCGATCGATTCCTCCGTGAACGGCTTGCCGTTCGGCGCGATTACGTCGGCACCGGCCTTGACGCAGCGGCTGGCCAGCGGGATGTCCGAGGTCACCACGACGTCGCCGGGGCGGGCGCGCTCCGCGATCCAGTCGTCGGCCGCGTCCATGCCGCTCCCTGCGGCAATGCGCTCGATCAGCGGGTCCTGCGGCACGCGGATGAAATTGCCGGCGACGACGCTGACGGGCACGCCGTGCCGGAGCGCCACGCGGTAGATCTCGTCCTTCACCGGACAAGCGTCGGCATCGACATAGATGCGGGTGGGGGTGTCAGTCATTCGCGGCGTGGTACCCCATTCGGGCCGCAAAGGCGAGGGGATTGACCACTGTTCCCCGGGGCCTACGATCGGCCCCGAAGCAACAAGAATATGGGGAACGCCAGCCATGCCGAACCGGCTCGAAACCTACCGCGTCGAGGCCTACAACACCGCCAAGCAATCCGAAAACAAGATGCACGACGACAAGGTGGCGCGGCGCTTCGGCTTTTCCGGCGGGCTGGTGCCGGGCGTCGACGTCTTCGCCTACATGATGCACGTGCCGATCGCCCGCTGGGGGCGCGATTTCCTGGCGCGCGGGCTGGTCGAGGCGCGCTTCATCAAGCCGGTCTATGACGGCGAGACCGCCGATGTCGATGCCACCGAGCACAACGAATTGCTGACGATTGAGGTGTTCAGCCGCACCGAGCTCTGCGCGACCGGGACGGCCTCGCTCCCGGTGTCCGCGCCGGCGGTGTCGCTGGACGACTATGTCGCGGTGCCCGCGGTGGCCGAGCGCAAGCCGGTCAGCCCGGCGACGTTCGAGACGGGCAAATGGCTCGGCACCACGCCGCGCCGCTGGATTGGGCAGGATGCGGCGGACTATCTCGCCGATGTCAGGGAGAAGGATCCGATCTTCGCGCGCGAGGGGCTTGGCCATCCCGGCCTGATCCAACGGGTCATGAACCGCGTGCTGGTCGACAACACCATTCTGGGCCCCTGGATCCACGTCGGCAGCCGGATGCAATTGCTCTCCGCCGCGCGCGCCGGCGACGAGATCACCGCGCGGGCGAAAGTCACCGCGAACTACGAGAAGAAGGGCCACCGCTTCGTCGAGCTCGACGCGCTGGTCGTCGCCAACGGCACCACGCCGCTGGCGCATTGCCAGCACACCGCGATCTACCAGCCGCGGGAGCAGGCGGCGGCGTAGGAGGGAAGAGGCACGCCGTCACCACATCGTCATGCCCGGGCTTGACCCGGGCATCCGCGTTCTTTGTGCGTCAAGACGTGGATGGCCGGGTCAAGCCCGGCCATGACGGCGGAGAGAGGCCCTACGCCCTACGCCGCCTTGGCCTTCGCCTCCTGGATCGCGCGCCACACCCGCTCCGGGGTCAGCGGCATGTCGATGTGCTTGATGCCGTAATCGGAGAGCGCATCGAGCACGGCGTTCACCACCGTCGACAGGCTGCCGGCGCAGCCGGCTTCGCCGCAGCCCTTGCTGCCGAGCGGGTTGGTGGTGGCAGGCACCGGATGATCGCCGATCGTCATGTTGGGAACGTCCTCGGCGCGGGGCAGGGCGTAGTCCATCAGCGAGCCGGTGATCGGCTGGCCGCTCTCGTCGTAGCGGATCTGCTCCATCAGCGCCTGCCCGATGCCCTGCACGACGCCGCCATGGAGCTGGCCTGCGACCAGCATCGGATTGATCACCGTGCCGAAATCGTTGACCGCGCTGTAGCGTACGATCTGCACCACGCCGGTCTCCGGGTCGATCTCGACCTCGGCGACGTGACAGCCGTTCGGGAACGCCGAGGCGATCGGTTCGCTGGTGTGGTCGACGTCGAGCGTATCAGGCACGCCCTCCGGCATTTTGCCGTCATGCAAGCGCTTGGCGAGCTCCATGATGTCAATGCTGCGATCGGTGCCGGCGATCGTAAACCTGCCGCCTTCGAATTCGATGTCGGCTTCGGACGCTTCGAGCATATACGCCGCCGCGCGCTTGCCCTTCTCGATGACGAGCTTGGCTGCGCCCACGATGGCCTGGCCGCTCGCCGTGATCGAGCGCGAGCCGCCGGTGCCGTTGCCGGTGTGGACGATGTCGCTGTCGCCCTGCACCAGCTTGATGCTGTCGAAGGGAACCCCAAGCTGCGCGCTCAGCACCTGCGCGAACGGGGTGGCATGGCCCTGGCCGTAATCGAGCGTGCCGGTGATGACCTGCACCGTACCGTCGGCATCGAACACGATCTTGCCGAGCTCGGGGCTCGGCGGCGCGGTGACCTCGAGGTAAGAGCCGACCGCGATGCCGCGCAGCTTGCCGGCCTTTTTGCTCTCCTTCTTGCGCTTGGCGAAATTCTCGTGGTCGGAGATTTCGAGCGCCTTGTTGAACACCGCCTGGAAGTCGCCGCTGTCATAGGTGACGCCGGAGGAGGCTGCGAACGGGATCTGGTTCGGCTTGATGAAGTTGCGCTTGCGCAAGGTCAGCCGGTTGATGCGCATCTCGTCGGCTGCGCGGTCGATCAGCCGCTCCATGTAGTAGTTGGCCTCGGGCCGGCCGGCGCCGCGATAGGCGCCCATCAAGGTGGTGTTGGTCAGCACCACCTTGATGTCGACCGCCATCAGCGGCGTGCGGTAGACGCTGGAGAAATTCTTGCCGGTGTTGAGCGAGAGCGGCCCGGGCGCGACGCCGGTGATGTAGGCGCCGACATTGCCGTAGCCTTCGAGCTTGGCCGCGAGGAAATGCCCCTCGGCGTCGAGCGCGAGCTCGGCGTGGATCTTCTGCGCGCGGCCGTGGCTGTCGGAGAGGAAGGCGGTCGAGCGCTCGTCGAGCCATTTCACCGGGCGGCCCAGCGCCTTCGCCGCGTACAGGATGCACATGTATTCGGGATAATTGATGTTCTTCATGCCGAAGGAGCCGCCGACATTGGCGGTGAGGATGCGCACCTTCTCGTTCGGCACTTTAAGGTTCTTGGCGAGGTTGGCGCGGTTGCCGGCGACGCCTTGCGTCGGCACCTGCAACGTGTAGCGCTCGGTCTGCTTGTCGTAGGAGGCAAGACCGACGCGCGGCTCCATAGAGACCACGGCGACACGGGTGTTCTCGATGTCGATCCTGGTGACGTGGGCGGCGCTGGCAAACGCCGCGGTCACCTTGTCGATGTCGCCATAATGATAGTCGAGCGCGACGTTGTTCGGGATGTGCTCATAGAGCTGCGGCGCGCCGGGGTTGGCGGCTTCCTCGGGGTCGGTCACCGCCGGCAGCGGCTCGACGTCGAGCTCGACCGCCTCGGCGGCATCGCGGGCCTGCGCCAGCGTCTCCGCCACCACGAAGGCGACGGGATCGCCGACGAAGCGGACCTTGTCGGTCGCGAGCGGCTGGCGGTTGGTCTGCAGCAGGGGCGAACCGTCGCGGCTCTTCAGCGGCAGGCCGCAGGTGAAGGGGCCGTAACCGGCGGCGTCGAGATCCTTGCCGGTCCACACGCCCAGCACGCCCGGCATCGCCCTGGCGGCATCGATGCCGATGCCTCGGATGATGCCATGGGCGTGGGTGGAACGGACGACCACGGCATAGGCCTGGCCGGGCAGGTTGAAATCGTCGGTGTAGCGGCCCTTGCCGCGCACCAGCGTGTCGTCCTCCTTGCGGCGGACCGGCTGCCCGACGCCATATTTTTGCAGTGCAATAGCGTTCTCGAGCGTGGACGATTTGGTGTGTTCTTGCATGGAATTGACCTGAAAAGCCGGCATTTGCGCATTTTCGCGGCAGCGGGGCACCGGACTCCCCTGAGATAACCCACGACCCTGTTCACGACAACGCACGAATGGGCATGGTCCCATGTGATGCGTTGTTGCGCATACCCGCCGCGCTGCTAATGTTTCAGGCGAAAAAGCAATTCCAGACCGGCCCGACCGGCCGCGGAA
>Ga0102590_1000900_pt1 | contig 53785 bp, 42 predicted proteins | sample AraplaMF_Col_mMF_FD_76859 | JGI IMG/M metagenome (GOLD analysis project Ga0102590, IMG submission 76859) | Arabidopsis root microbial communities from the University of North Carolina, USA - plate scrape MF_Col_mMF | ecosystem: Host-associated > Plants > Roots > Endosphere | place: USA...
TCGACCTGCTCCGCTTCGGACTCGGCGTCCCCTACGTCGAGTTCCTCGACTTCGCGTTCGTGTGGCTGGCCGTCCACCAACTCGGTTTCCTGCGCGCGGACGGGCGGCTCGGCCGGCCGTACGTCCTCGCCGGGGCGGGCCTCGCGGGCGCGGCGCTGCTGGTGGCCCTCGGACCGTATCCGGTGTCGATGGTGGGCATGCCGGGCGAGAAGGTCTCCAACATGGCGCCGCCCACGCTCGCCCTGCTGTGCCACGGGCTGTGGCTGGTCGGGGCCGTGGAACTGCTGCGCGCGCCCGCCGCGCGGTGGCTGGACCGTCCGCGTGTGTGGCGGACGGTCGTGGCGGCGAACGGCGTCTCGATGACCGCCCTTCTGTGGCATCTGACGGCACTGCTCGGTGTCTACGGCGCGCTGCTCGCCCTCGGTGTCCGACTGCCGGAACCCGGCTCGGGTGCGTGGTGGATACAGGTACCATGGCGGATCGTGGCCGCCGTGACGCTCACCGGTGCCTTGGTGGCCGTCTTCCGTGTCTTCGAAAAACCCTCGGGCGCGCGGGAGCCGAGTGCGCCGCGCGCCTGGGCGGGACCCGCCGCCGCGCTCGGCGTCACCTTCTGCCTGTTCGGCGTCCTGGGCCTGTCGGCGGTCGGCTTCGGCGGGCTTCTGCAAGGGCGTACGGCGCTGCTGATCGCCGTGCACGTCACCGCCCCCGCGGCGGTCGTGATGACGCTCTCGGGGTGGCTCCTGGTGGAACGGGCGGGCCGGGGCCGGGGTGCGGCCGTCCGACCCGTTCCGGAGGTCGCCGACGGCGTTCCCGTCGATGCCGAAGCCGGAAGCCGATCACACGCCAACTCACTACGGAGAGTGACGATACGTTCACGTTCCGCCACCACCTCCGCAGGCCCTAGGCTTGAAGGCTGATCGATCCCCGCGTCAGGAGAGAAATGGCCGTCAACCTGGTCAATGTCGAGAACGTCAGCAAGGTGTACGGCACCCGTGCCCTGCTCGACGGCGTCTCACTCGGCGTGTCCGAAGGGGACCGGATCGGGATCGTCGGCCGCAACGGCGACGGCAAGACCACCCTGATCCGGATGCTCGCCAAGCTGGAGGAGGCCGACTCCGGTCGGGTCACCCACTCCGGCGGGCTGCACCTCGGCGTGCTCACCCAGCACGACTCCCTCGACCCGGCCGCCACCGTCCGGCACGAGGTCATCCGGGACATGGACGACCACGAGTGGGCCGGCAACGCCAAGATCCGCGACGTGCTCACCGGGCTGTTCGGCGGGCTCGACCTGCCCGGCTTCCCGCAGGGTCTGGACACCGTCATCGGTCCGCTGTCCGGTGGTGAGCGGCGCCGTATCGCACTGGCCAAGCTGCTCATCGCCGAGCAGGACCTGATCGTGCTCGACGAGCCCACCAACCACCTCGACGTCGAGGGCATCGCCTGGCTCGCCGCCCATCTGCGCGAGCGCCGCTCCGCGCTGGTCTGCGTCACCCACGACCGCTGGTTCCTCGACCAGGTGTGCACCCGGATGTGGGACGTGCAGCGGGGCACTGTCCACGAGTACGAGGGCGGCTACTCCGACTACGTCTTCGCCCGTGCCGAACGCGAGCGGATCGCCGCCTCCGAGGAGACCAAGCGGCAGAACCTGATCCGGAAGGAGCTGGCCTGGCTGCGGCGCGGCGCGCCCGCCCGGACCTCCAAGCCGCGATTCCGCGTCGAGGCGGCCAACGAACTGATCAACGACGTGCCCCCGCCCCGGGACAGCAGCGAGCTGATGAGGTTCGCCGGCTCCCGGCTCGGCAAGACGGTCTTCGACCTCGAGGACGTGACAATCCAGGCCGGCCCGAAGGTGCTGCTCAAGCACGTCACCTGGCAGCTCGGTCCCGGCGACCGGATCGGTCTCGTCGGGGTGAACGGCGCGGGCAAGACCTCCCTGCTGCGTGCCATGGCCGAGGCCGCGCGCAGCGCGGGGGAGCGGCAGCCCGCCGGAGGCCGGGTCGCGGTCGGCAAGACGGTCAGACTCGCCTATCTCTCGCAGGAGGTCGCGGAGCTCGACCCGGCCTGGCGGGTGCTCGAGGCCGTGCAGCGGGTGCGCGAGCGCGTGGATCTCGGCAAGGGACGCGAGATGACGGCCGGGCAACTGTGCGAGACCTTCGGTTTCACCAAGGAGAAGCAGTGGACCCCCGTCGGGGACCTGTCGGGTGGTGAGCGGCGGCGGCTGCAGCTGCTCCGGCTCCTGATGGACGAGCCCAACGTCCTCTTCCTCGACGAGCCCACCAACGACCTCGACATCGAGACCCTCACCCAGCTCGAGGACGTCCTCGACGGCTGGCCCGGATCGATGATCGTGATCTCGCACGACCGGTTCTTCGTCGAGCGGACCACGGACAAGGTGTACGCCCTCCTCGGCGACGCCACATTGCGGATGCTGCCCCGCGGTATCGACGAGTACCTGGAGAGGCGGCACCGCATGGAGGAGGTCGCGGCAGCCGCCGCGACCCCGGCGCCCGTCGTCGAGAAGCCTGCCGTCTCCGCCGCCGACGCCCGCGCCGCGAAAAAGGAACTCCAGCGGATCGAGCGGCAGTTGGACAAGCTCTCCGGGCGGGAGGCCGAACTCCACCGGCAGATCGCCGAGAACGCCACGGACTTCGGCAAGGTGGCCGGCCTGGACGCCGAGCTGCGCGAACTCGTCGGCGAGCGCGAGGAGCTGGAGCTGCGCTGGCTGGAACTGGCGGACGAGGCCTAGCCGTTCGGTGGCGCCCGCACCCCGGCGTGAAGGCCGCGTGAAGGCCATAACGGGGTCATCACAGGCCGGTCCTCCCTTGGGAACAGGGGCAGGATCGGCCCGGTGTTCATGGGCGTCCCAGTGATACAAAGGGCCGTCTGAGAACAGCCTGAGTACCACCGGCGTATGCGCGATTTTGCGCACCGCGGGTGTGGGGACACATCAGTTAAGAGGGGGAACGCACTGATGACTCAGCCTCCCGACCAGCCGTCGCAGGGCGGCTTCGGAGCACCGCAGAATCCAACGCCGCAGGGGGGCTTCGGCGCTCCGCAGGACCCCCGGCAGGCCACGCCTTCGCCGCCCGCCCCGCCCCCGGCCCCGCCACAACCCGGGTACGGCCGACCGGAGCAGCCGGGCCCCTACGCCCAGCAGCCCGGCCCGTACAACTCCCGGCCCGGCTACGGCTATCCGCAGCAGCCGGGCCCCTACGCCCCGCCGCAGCCCGGGTACGGGTATCCGCAAGCACCGCCCCAGTTCCCGGGCGCCCCGACCCCGCCTCCCGGCGGCTCCAAGAACCCCTTCAAGGGCAGGCCGGCGCTGGCCGTCGGCGCCGCGGTCGCCGTGCTGCTCGTCATAGGCGGGACCGTGTACGCGGTCAGCGGTGACGGCGGCGGGGACAAGAAGCCCACCGCCGGGAAGAGCGGGCCGGCCGAGCCGTCCGCGGCGGCCTCCACACCGGTCGACCAGGGCGACGGCAGCGGCGACGGCGGCGAGGACCCCGAGAACCTCAACGAGGGCCGCAAGGCGGGTGAGTCGAAGGTCCTCTGGTACAAGGAGGCGCCCGCGGCGCCCGGTTCCGGCGCCGACGCCCCCGGCATGTGGGTCACCGGCAAGGCGGTGGTGAAGGCCGCGTACAAGCAGGTGTTCGCGTACAACATCGGCGACGGCGCCCCGGCCTGGCAGCCGGTCTCGTTCCCGCAGAAGATCTGCGCGGTCACCCCGCACAAGACGGTCGACGACAAGATCGTCGTGGCCTATATGAGCGGCGTCAGCGAGAACGCCAAGTGCAACCTGCTCCAGCAGATCGACCTCGACACCGGCGCGTTGGGCTGGAAGGCGCAGGTCGCCGACGGCGCCCTGTTCGACAGCACCCTCGGCCTCGATCTCAGTGTCACCGGCAAGACCCTGGTGGTCGGCCGCTCGCAGTCGGGCACGGCCTACGACGTCGGCACCGGCAAGAAGCTGTGGGACAAGCGGGAGTACACCGGAGCCTGCTTCCCGACCGCCTTCGCCGGCGGCAGCAGGCTGATCTCCGTGGCCTCCTGCGCCGCGGGCAACTCCAAGGCGCACGACGAGGTGCAGGAACTCGACCCGGCGACCGGCAGGGCCAAGTGGACCAGGCCGATCCCGAAGGGCTGGAAGGTGGCGCGCGCCTTCTCCGTCGATCCCGTCGTCCTGTATCTCACCAACGACGACAAGAAGGCCGTGGCCATCTCCACGCTGAAGAACGACGGCAGCCCCCGCTCGGACGTCGAGTCGAAGGACTCCTTCGCGCCCGAGTGCGGCTTTGCCGTCCTCAGCCGCGACCTGCAGGGCTGCACCGGCGCGGTCGCCGACGCGACCACCCTGTACCTGCCGACCGAGTCGAAGAGCGGCCCCAACGAGGTGGTCGCGTTCAACCTCGACACCGGCAAGGAGAAGTGGCGGGTGAAGTCCCCCGCGGACGAGACGATGCTCCCGCTGAAGACGGACGGCACCCGGCTGATCGCCTACGTCGAGCCGTCGTACTCCGCCGGCGGCCAGGTGGTCTCGATCCCGACAAGCGGCGGCGGCCACGGCGTCAGCAGGCTGCTGCAGAACCCGTCGGGTGCCGCGCAGGTCGAGAGCGGCTTCTACGCCAAGGCGGTCGACTACGTGGACGGGCGCTTCTACATCTCCACGACCCGGCTGAGCGGCACCAACCAGTCGAAGGAGAAGCTGATGCTCGCCTACGGCAAGTGACCCGGCTGCCGGCTCCTCCGTCCCTGCCCACCACTCTTCCGTCCTTCGAGGTACCCCTTCATGAGCCAGCCGCCTCCGCCCCCGAACCAGCCGCCGCCGGGCGGTTTCGGCGCCCCGCAGGATCCGCCGCCGGGCGGTTTCGGCGCTCCCCAGGATCCGCCGCCGGCGCAGGGCCCGGGATACGGCACCCCGCCCCCGCCCCAGACCCCTCCGCCGCCGGCACAGGGCCCGGGGTACGGCTACCCGCAGGCACCGAACCCGCCGCAGCAGCCGTACGGCTACCCGCAGCAGCCCGGCTACGGCTACCCGAACCAGCAGCCCTACGGCTCCGCGCCGACCGTTCCGCTGGGGGCGCAGGCCCCACAGGGCGGCGGCCGCAAGGGGCTGTCCGCCCAGGTCTGGATCATCGTCGCGGCGGTCGCCGCCATCGCACTGATCATCGGCGGCGGTGTCTGGTACGCGAACGACCGCGATGACAAGGGCGGAAACTCCGCGTCCGACGGCGGCAAGGACGACAAGGGCCCCACCGGCGGCTCCGGTTCCGGTGGTGCCGAGGAGAAGGCCCCGACCGACACCGCCGCCAAGGTGCTGTTCCAGCTGCCGATGCCGGTGGTGAAGAACGACTCCAGCGTCCAGGTCGCCGGGTCCTGGGCCACCGACAAGGCGTATGTGAAGAGCGGGGTGGCCGAGATCGACGGCTACGACCCCGACAAGGGCACCAAGTTGTGGACCATCAAGCTTCCCGGCCCGGTGTGTGCGGTGAGCCGCTACACCAGCGAGGACGACCGCACGGCGATCCTCTACCAGTCGGGGATGCCGACGAAGGACAAGCCGTCCTACGGCTGCACCGAGGTCGCCGCCATCGACCTCGGCGCGGGCAGGAAGCTGTGGACCGGTTCCGCCAAGGCCGGTGACGACAAGATCTCCTTCGGCAACATCACCCAGAGCGGGAACACGGTCGCCCTCGGCAGCACCTCGGGCGGGGCCGCCTTCGACCTGGCCACCGGCCGGTCGCTGTGGAGCCCGAAGCCGGGCGACACCTGCTACGACGCGGGGTACGGCGGAGGGCCGGCCCTGGTCGCCGTCCGCAAGTGCGGTCAGTACGGCGCCCGTCAGCTGCACATCCAGACCATCGACCCGAAGTCCGGGCAGGTGAAGTCCGAATACAAGATGGCGACCGGCATCGAGTACGCCAGCGTCGTGTCGACGGACCCGCTCGTGGTCGCCGCGGACGTCGGCGACTCCGCGGCCGGCAGCGGCATCTCGGACCTGTTCTCCATCGACAACAAGACCGGCGCGCTGCGTACGAAGATCTCGCTGCCCGCCAAGACGTACGCGGCCAGGTGCGACGGGATCACACAGACCGAGGCGTGCACCCAGATCGCCGTCGGCAACGACAGGGTCTATGTGCCGACCAAGGAGCACGAGGGCAGTGCGGGCGGCTACGGCGAGACCAACGAGATCGTCGCCTTCGACCTCGGTACCGGGAAGCTGAACGGCCAGCGTGCGGACGCGGGTGACGGCTACACCCTCTCCCCGCTGCGCATGGACGGCGGCAACATCATCGCCTACAAGCGCCCGCCCTACGACAAGGGCGGCCAGATCGTGAGCATCGACGGCGGCTCCTTCAAGCCGACCGAGCTCCTCGAGAACCCCTCGTCCGAGTCGGTCCGCAACGCGGAGAGCCGTTTCTCCCCGGACTACGCGGAGATCCGTTACCGAAGCGGCCACCTCTATATGGCCCAGGTCTTCGCGGACAAGCTGTCGGGCTCGGGCGACGGCAGGTACCTGGCCGTCGCGTTCGGCACCGGCTGACGGCCCGGCCGGTGTTCGAGATCACCGGCCCGGACAACTGACCGAGTCTCGGTCGTACGGTCCCGTCCCAGTTCAAGGGCGGGGCCGTACGCGTATTCTCGTTCCTTCCGAATGGTTGGGATTTCCGCAATCCGGGGCACTTCTCACCGGTAGGGGCGCGCGACGTCGAACAAGCGTGTAGCTTCCGGGGGCATGAAGGGCGGGGGTGCGCGGGGGCTTTCGCCCGTACGGGCCAGTGGGCATCCGTAGTGGGCATCCATGGGGGGACTGGGGGGGGGTTGCTCGATGGGAGTGCGGCTCATGGTGGTCGACGACCACCGACTGCTCGCCGAGGCGCTCGCCTCGGCACTGAAGCTGCGGGGGCACCGGGTGCTCGCCGCGGCCGCGCCGGCCGCGGGCGCGGCGGAACTGGTGATCACCAGGGCACCCGAGGTGTGCCTGCTGGGGACGGCGACACCGGCCGAGCCGGGGGTCTTCGACCCGGTGGTGCGGATCAAACGGGAGCGCCCACAGGTGGCGGTGCTGGTCCTCGGACCGGTGCCCAGTCCGCACGGGATCGCCGCCGCGTTCGCCGCGGGCGCCTCGGGCTATGTGCGGCACGACGAGCGCATCGAGGGGGTCGAGCGGGCGATCATGAAGGCGCGGGCGGGTGAGGCGGCGGTGGCGCCGCAGTTGCTGCAGGGCGCCTTCAGCGAGCTGCTCAATCCGGCGGCCCAGCCCGACGACGAGGGGCAGCGCCTGCTGCAGATGCTGACGCCGCGCGAGGTGGAGGTCCTGGTACGGGTCGCCGACGGCGAGGACACACGGCTGATCGCGGCCGGCATGGGCATCGCGCCGTCCACGGCCCGTACCCATGTCCAGCGCGTCCTGATGAAGCTCGGCGTGGGCTCCCGTCTGGAGGCGGCGGCCCTCGCGGCCCGCACGGGTCTGCTGGACCGTGCGGGACCGCTCGACAACGCGCGGCCGCCCGGGGCGGACCCGGCGCCGCAGTAGCCGCGGATCCATGGCCGCGCGGGCCGTTCGCGACCGGCCTGGCGGCACCCCGCGCTCCTGCCGGGGCGCGGGGTGCCGCTGCGGCTCAGGCCGCGGACGGTTCACCCGCCGAGGGGCACGTCATGGCGCAGGCTTCTCGTCCGCGGTCTCCTCCGGAAGCGGCGGAGCCGTCGGGCGCAGTTTCAGCCAGGCGAGGAAGAACAGGCCGAGGAGCAGCATGCCCAGGCCGGTCCAGAGGTTGATGTTGACGCCCTGGGCCTTGCGGATGTCGGCGTCGGAGGCGGTGAAGCCGGCGATCATGACGATGATCCCGTAGACCACGAACAGGCCGCCGATGATGCGGCGCAGGTCGAAGATCCGGGCGGCGGTCGTGGACTTGCCCTCGAGGTCGGTGACGGCGCGGTGGACGTCGTGCTCGGAGTACTCGGACATGGTTTCTCAATCCTCCCGCGGTCAGAGCGAGAACGGGATGTAGCAGGCGGCGGCGAGGACGACCGCGCCCCAGCCCAGCAGGGCGGGCTTGCGGTACCAGGCGTCGTCGCCCGCGGCGGGCGCCTCGGCCACGCCGGGGGAGCGGGTGCCGTAGACCAGGCCCTGGAGGCTCTCCGCGGGCTTCGGCTCGGTGAACAGCGAGACCGCCACCATGACGACGGCACCGGCCACGAAACCGGCGATCGCGGAGACGAAGTTGGCGCCCTGGTCGGTGGGGATGCCGATGATGCCCTGCTTGTAGATGACGAAGTAGTTCACCATCGCGGTGACCGTGCCGGCGAGCAGGCCCCACAGTCCGGACTTCGCGGACGCGCGCTTCCAGAACATGCCGACGATGAAGACCACGAACATCGGCACGTTGAAGAAGGAGAACAGCGTCTGCAGGTAGCTCATGATGTTCGAGAACGACGAGGCGAGGAACGCCGTGCCGACCGACGCGAGTACGCCGATGGCGGTGATGAGCCGTCCGAACCTGACGTAGTAAGCGTCCTCGCGGTTCGTGACCACGTACTTCGCCCAGATGTCGTTGGTGAACACCGTGTTGAAGGACGACACGTTGGCCGCCATGCCGGCCATGAACGCCGCCAGCAGTCCGGTCACCGCGATGCCGAGGACGCCGTTGGGCAGCAGTTCCTGCATCAGGTACGGGATCGCGTCGTTGTACTGCAGATCCGAGCCCGGGGTGCCGATCTTCGGCACCAGGACGGCGGCGACCAGGCCGGGGATCATCACCAGGAAGACGATGAAGATCTTCGGGAACGCGGCGATGAGCGGGGTGCGCTGGGCGGCGGAGAGGTTCTTCGCGGACAGGGCGCGCTGCACCTCGGCGAAGTTGGTCGTCCAGTAGCCGAAGGACAGCACGAATCCGAGGCCGAGGACGATCGTCAGCCAGTTGGCGCCGAGCGGGTTGGCGTGGCCGATTCCGGTGCCTCCCCAGGCGGTGACGAAGTCATGCCCATGGGTCGCGCTGAGCTTGTCGGTCAGGCCGTCCCAGCCGCCGACCTTCTTCAGGCCGAGCAGGGTGATCGGGATGAGGGCCGCCAGGATCACGAAGAACTGGAGCACCTCGTTGTAGATCGCGGAGGACAGACCGCCGAGGGTGATGTAGGCGAGCACGAAGAACCCGGCGACCACGATCGCCACCCACTGCGGCCAGCCCAGCAACGCCTCCACGACGATCGCCAGTGCATACAGGTTCACGCCTGCGATCAAAATGGCGGCGAAGGCGAACAGGATCGAACTCAGAAGGTGTGCCCCTTTGTCGAAGCGGAGCAGCAGGAACTCGGGGACCGAGCGGACTTTGGAGCCGTAGTAGAAGGGCATCATCACCAGGCCGAGGAAGACCATGGCCGGGATGGCGCCGATCCAGTACCAGTGGACGGTGTAGGCACCGTACTGGGCGCTGTTGGCGGCCATGCCGAGGATCTCGGTGGCGGCCAGGTTGGCCGAGATGAACGCCAGGCCGGTGATCCAGGCGGGCAGCGAGCGTCCGGACAGGAAGAAGTCGAGGCTGGTCTTCACCGAGCGCCGGGCGGCCAGCCCGATGCCGAGGACCACGGCGAAGTAGATCCCGAGGATCGTGTAGTCGAGCCCGTTTGTGGGGAGACGGAGCTCGGCGGCGAGATATGTGGGGGTTTGCATACGTACTCGCTTCGTTGCGTGAATCAATCAGAGCGGAACCTACGCCGTTGTGTTCGATATTTGAACACTTTCGATGATGGGCTTTGTTGGATTGTGATGTTGACGCTGGTGGTTGCTCGTGGTTTGTTGTGTTGAGTTATGTTTGAAGAGTGGTACGGGTGCGGATGACGAGCCCGTTCGGGTGCGGACGGCGAGTCCGGCAGTGCAGCAGAAAGGCAAGGTGTCGTGAAGAAGACCTCGACCCGGCTGGCCGACGGTCGTGAGCTCATCTACTACGACCTGCGCGACGACACCGTGCGGGACGCAGTGGACCGCCGGCCGCTGGAGCGGACCGTCACGACCTCCGAGATCCGCCGCGATGTGCTGCTCGGCGACTCGGTCGCCGTCGCCTCGCACCGGCAGGGCCGCACCTACCTCCCACCTGCCGACCAGTGCCCGCTGTGCCCCTCCCGGGGCGAGCGGCTCAGCGAGATCCCGGACTCCTCGTACGACGTGGTGGTCTTCGAGAACCGCTTCCCCTCGCTAGCCGGCGACTCCGGCCGCTGCGAGGTCGTCTGCTTCACCTCCGACCACAATGCCTCCTTCGCCGACCTGACCGAGGAGCAGGCTCGCCTGGTCCTGGACGCCTGGACCGACCGCACCGCCGAACTGTCCCATCTGCCCGCCGTGGAGCAGGTGTTCTGCTTCGAGAACCGGGGCCGGGAGATCGGTGTGACCCTCGGCCACCCGCACGGTCAGATCTACGCCTACCCCTTCACCACGCCCCGCACCGCCCTGATGCTCCGTTCCCTGGCCGCGCACAAGGAGGCGACCGGAGGCGAGAACCTCTTCGACGCCGTCCTCGAACGCGAACTCGCCGACGGGCGGGTCGTCCTCGAGGGTGAGCACTGGGTGGCCTTCGTGCCCTACTCCGCGCACTGGCCCTACGAGGTCCACCTCTATCCCCGCCGCCGCGTCCCCGATCTGCTGGCGCTCGAGGAGGCGGCGCGCACAGAATTCCCCAAGGTCTATCTGGAACTCCTGAGGCGCTTCGACCGGATCTTCGACGACAGCGAGGGGGGAGCGCAGGAGTCGCCGACGCCGTACATCGCCGCCTGGCACCAGGCGCCGTTCGGCACGCTGGAGGAGTTCGACGGCGTGAACAGGGACGACTTCGCCCTCCACCTCGAGCTTTTCACCATTCGCCGCACTTCAGGCAAGCTGAAGTTCCTCGCGGGTTCCGAGTCCGGCATGAACGTGTTCATCAACGACGTGCCGCCGGAAGCCGCGGCCCAGCGACTGCGAGAGGTAGCGAGTTCATGAGCGGGAAGTACCTGGTCACCGGTGGCGCGGGCTATGTGGGCAGTGTGGTCGCGCAGCATCTGCTGGAGGCGGGGCACGAGGTCGTCGTTCTCGACAACCTCTCCACCGGCTTCCGCGAGGGCGTGCCGGCCGGCGCTTCCTTCGTCGAGGGCGACATCCGCGATGCCGCCAAGTGGCTGGACCCCTCCTTCGACGCGGTCCTGCACTTCGCCGCGTTCTCTCAGGTCGGCGAGTCGGTCGTGAAGCCCGAGAAGTACTGGGACAACAACGTGGGCGGCACCATGGCGCTGCTCGGCGCCATGCGCGAGGCGGGTGTGCGCAAGCTCGTCTTCTCCTCCACCGCGGCGACCTACGGCGAGCCGGTCAGCACCCCGATCACCGAGACCGACCCGACCGCGCCGACCTCCCCCTACGGCGCCTCCAAGCTCGCGGTCGACCACATGATCACCGGTGAGGCGGCGGCGCACGGTCTGGGCGCCGTGTCGCTGCGCTACTTCAACGTGGCGGGCGCGTACGGCTCCTGCGGCGAGCGGCACGACCCGGAGTCCCACCTGATCCCGCTCGTGCTCCAGGTCGCGCAGGGCCGGCGCGAGGCGATCTCGGTCTTCGGTGACGACTACCCGACGCCGGACGGCACCTGCGTGCGCGACTACATCCACGTCGCGGACCTGGCCGAGGCCCATCTGCTGGCACTGGACGCCGCCACCGCCGGCGAGCACCTGATCTGCAACCTCGGCAACGGCAACGGCTTCTCCGTGCGCGAGGTCATCGAGACGGTGCGCCAGGTCACCGGACATCCGATCCCGGAGGTCGTGGCCCCGCGCCGGGGCGGCGACCCCGCGGTCCTGGTCGCCTCCGCGGCCACGGCCCGCGAGCGGCTCGGCTGGAACCCGTCCCGCGCGGATCTCGCGGGCATCGTCGCGGACGCGTGGGAGTTCGCACAGAACATCACAAGGGAGCAGTAGGTGGGCGTACGCGAGGGCTTCGAGGAGCTGTACGGGGCGGCTCCCGAGGGCGTCTGGGCGGCACCGGGCCGGGTCAATCTGATCGGCGAGTACACGGACTTCAACGAGGGGTTCGTGATGCCGTTCGCACTGCCGCACACGGCGGTCGCGGCCGTCTCACGGCGCACCGACGGGGTGCTGCGCCTGCACTCGGCGGACATCGAGGGCCCGGTCGTCGAACTGCGCATCGACGAACTCCGGCCGCGGACCGACACCGGCTGGGCCGCCTACCCGGCCGGGGTCGTGTGGGTGCTGCGCGAGGCGGGGCACGAGATCACCGGCGCGGATCTGCATCTGTCCTCGACCGTGCCGACGGGCGCCGGTCTGTCCTCGTCGGCCGCGCTCGAAGTGGTCACCGCCCTCGCCCTGAACGATCTGTACGGCCTCGGCCTCGGCCGCCCCGAGCTGGCGCGGCTCGCCCAGCGCGCCGAGAACGACTTCGTGGGCGTGCCGTGCGGTGTCATGGACCAGATGGCGTCGGCCTGCAGCACCGAGGGCCATGCCCTCCACCTCGACTGCCGTGATCTGTCCCTCCGCCAGATCCCCTTCGACCTGGCCTCCCAGGACCTCGCGCTGCTCGTCGTCGACACGCGCGTCAAGCACGCGCTGGGCGACGGGGCGTACGCCGAGCGGCGCGAGGGGTGCGAGGAGGGCGCCCGGCAGCTCGGGGTCTCGCATCTGCGCGACATCGCCTACGAGGACCTTCAGCAGGCGCTCGAGCGCCTGTCCGACGAGCGGCTGCGCCGCTATGTGCGCCATGTCGTCTCGGACGACCACCGCGTCGACCGGGTCGTCGCCCTGCTGGACGCGGGCGACGTCCGGGCGATCGGGCCCGTGCTGACCGAGGGCCATGTCTCCCTGCGGGACGACCTGCGCATCTCCTGCCCGGAGCTGGACCTGGTGGTCGACACCGCGAACGCCTCCGGCGCGCTCGGCGCCCGGATGACCGGCGGCGGCTTCGGCGGCTCGGCGATCGTCCTGGTGGAGGCCCCGGAGGCGGACACCGTCGCCAAGGCGATCGAGGAGGCGTTCGGCGCCGCCGGTTTCACGGCGCCCCGGGTGTTCCCGGCGGTTCCTGCGGCGGGAGCGCACCGGGTCGGCCGAAGCGCTTCGTAAGGGTGTACTCCGTGATCCCCGGCGGATAGTCGGGGATCACGCACACCACGTCGTAGCCCTGCTTCCGGTAGAACTCCGGGGCCTGGAAGTCCCAGGTCTCCAGGCGCGCGGCCGTGCAGTCGCGCTCCTCCTTCGCAACGCGCTCCGCCTCGCCCAGCAGCCGGCCGCCGACGCCGGCGCCGCGATGGCGGTCGTCCACCCAGAGGTAGGCGACGTACAGCCACGTCGCCCAGGTGTGCCCGACCAGGCCGCCGGCCAGTTCGCCCGTCGTGTCCAACGCCCATATGTGGAGCGGGACTTCGCGTTCGGTCGGGGTCCCGCGCAGCGCGCGCAGTATCGGGGAGGCCGCCGTGTTCGTCTCGCGCAGCCGAGTGATGAGCAGTTCCCGCCGCGTCTTGTCGACTTCCGTCTCGATACGAAACATGCGGCACACCATAAGCGCGCCGGCCAACCAGTTCTGCAAATTTCCTTCCGCTCCCGGTCCCTGGCCCTACCCTGTGAACAGCGCCGGTGGGGGCCGGTGCTGATCAGGGGGCGAGACAGTCGGGTACGACGCCCGGGGTGGGGGTAGCAGTTCCAGCACGGCGGCGGCCGTGCGACTGCGTCGCCTCCGTCCCAGGTGAATGACCGGGGAGCATTCCGGGCGCCGTACCTGCGCCGGTCGTCCCCCGAGCTGTGGGGGTTTCAGTGATCCGCATCCGAGTCCTGGTCGTCGACGACCACCGCATCTTCGCCGAGTCGCTCGCCGCCGCCCTGGCGGCCGAGCCCGACGTCGAAGTGTCCGCGGCCGGCAGCGGCCCGGCCGCACTGCGCTGCCTCGACCGGGCGGCCGCCGAGGGCCGCAGATTCGACGTGATGCTCGTCGACGCGGACCTCGGGGGCAACGTCCCGGGCGCGCGCCCGGCGGTCCCCGTACAGGTGGGCGACGAGGACGGACTCGTCGACGGCATATCCCTGGTCGCCGGGGTCCGTTCCGGCCAGCCCCAGGTGCGGACCGTCGTCCTCGCCGAGAAGGACGACCCGCGCCGTGCCGCGCTCGCCCTGCAGGCCGGGGCGTCCGGCTGGGTCGCCAAGGACTGCTCGCTGTCCCGGCTGCTGGCGGTCATCCGGGGTGTGCTGCGGGACGAGACGCATCTGCCGCCCGCCCTGCTCACCGGTGTGCTGCGCGAGCTGACCGCGGCCCGCAAGCACCGCACCGAGAGCGAGCGGCTGGTGGAGTCCCTGACGCCCCGGGAGCGTGAGGTGCTGCGCTGCATGGTCGCCGGGCTCGGCCGCAAGGCCGTCGCCGAGCGGCTGTTCCTCTCCCCGCACACCGTCCGCACACACATGCAGAACGTCCTCGGCAAACTCGGCGTCCACTCCACCCTCGCGGCCGTGGCCCTCGCCCGGCGCGCCGGTGTCGGACCGGTCGACCTAGCCGGGGATGTTGTCGAACGGGGCGGTCAACTGGCGTAGCAGTGCGGCCAGTTCACTGCGCTGGGCGGTGCTCAGCTCCGCCAGGATCGCGCGCTCCTGGTCGAGCAGTCCGGCGAGTGCCTGGTCGGCCCGGTCCCGGCCCTCGTCCGTGAGGCGTACCAGCACGCCCCTGCGGTCGCTCGGGTCGGGAAGCCGCTCGACCAGGCCCTTCTTCGCCAGGCGGTCGATGCGGTTGGTCATGGTGCCCGAGGTGACCAGAGTCTGGGTCAGCAGTTGGCCCGGCGAGAGCTGGTAGGGGCCGCCGGCCCGCCTGAGCGCGGTGAGGACGTCGAACTCCCAGGGCTCGAGACTGTGTTCCGCGAACGCCAGCCGACGTGCGCGGTCCAGGTGCCGGGCCAGCCTGCTGACCCGGCTGAGCACTTCGAGCGGTTCCACGTCGAGGTCCGGGCGCTCCCGGCGCCACGCAGCGACCAGCCGATCGACCTCGTCCTCCATGTCGATCAGTGTAGTGGTTGTGTCGACATGAAGTCTCTTGACGTGGAGTCTCTTGACGTCGAGATAGTTTGGGTACGAGGATGCTGTCCGTACGGAGGCGACGTCAAACGGGGGCGCCGCCTCCGTACGAGGGCACCCGGGCAGGGTGCTCCGCCGCTCCCCCGTCCGCCCGCCCCGAGGAGGCCCTGTCATGCCCGCCGCCCCCGTCTGGGATCCCGGCCAGTACCTGCGCCACGCCGGCCACCGCGCCCGCCCCTTCGCCGACCTGCTCGCCCGCGTCCCCGATCTGCCCGGCGGCCCGCCCCGCATCGCGGACCTCGGCTGCGGCCCCGGCAATGTCACCGCCCTGCTCGCCGAGCGCTGGCCCACCGCGTACATCACCGGGTACGACAACTCGCCGGAGATGCTCGACAAGGCCCACACCGAGCACGAGGGCCCCACTCCGGGCGGCGGCCGCCTCGACTTCGCGCCGGCCGACGCCCGGACCTGGACGCCCGCGCAGCCGTACGACCTGATCGTCAGCAACGCCACCCTGCAATGGGTGCCCGGGCACGCCGCACGCTTCCCCGACTGGATCTCCGGCCTCGCTCCCGGCGGCACCTTCGCCTTCCAGGTCCCCGGCAACTTCGACTCGCCCAGCCACCGGCTGATGCGGGAACTGGCCCACTCCCCCCGCTGGAAGGACCGTCTGGCCGGCACACTGCGCCACGACGACGCCGTGCTCACCCCGGGGGCCTATCTGGAGCGCCTGGCCGACCTCGGCTGCACGGTGGACGCCTGGGAGACGACGTACCTGCATCTGCTCCAGGGCGAGGACCCGGTCCTGGACTGGGTGAAGGGCACCGGACTGCGCCCGGTGCTGACCGAGCTCGGGGACGGCGCGGAGGAGTTCCTCGCCGACTACCGCACGGCCCTGCGGGAGGCGTACCCGGCGACCGCGCACGGCACGGTGTTCCCGTTCCGCCGCATCTTCGCCGTCGCCACGAGGGAGGTGTGAGGGATCCTCGCCGCCGTCGACCATGTGCAGCTCGCCGCCCCGCCGGGCTCCGAGGAGCTGCTGCGCGCGTTCTACACGGATGTCCTCGGCATGACCGAGGTCCCCAAGCCGCCGGTGCTCGCCGGCCGAGGGGGCTGCTGGTTCCGGGCGGGCGCGGTGCAGCTGCACCTGGGGATCGAGAGCGACTTCCGGCCCGCGAGGAAGGCCCACCCGGGGCTGCGGGTCACGGGCATCGAGGCGTACGCGGCCCGGCTCCGGGCGCGAGGGGCCGAGGTCACCTGGGACGGCGGCCTTCCCGGTCACCGTCGCTTCTACTCGCAGGACCCGGTGGGCAACCGGCTGGAGTTCCTCGAGCCGGTCACGGCCGACGAGGATCACCACAACGGGTGACCCGGCGGGCCCGCCTCAGTTCTTGCGATGGCCTATCAGCCGCGGCTTCGGTTCCAGCCCGTCCAGGCCGTGCCACGCCAGGTTCACGAGGTGGGCGGCGACCTCGGCCTTCTTCGGCCGGCGCACGTCCAGCCACCACTGCCCGGTCAGGGCGACCATGCCGACCAGGGCCTGGGCGTACAGCGGGGCCAGTTTGGGGTCGAATCCGCGGCTCTTGAACTCGCGGCCGAGGATGTCCTCCACCTGGGTGGCGATGTCCGAGATGAGGGAGGCGAAGGAACCCGTCGACTGCGGGATGGGCGAGTCGCGGACCAGGATGCGGAAACCGTCGGTGTACTCCTCGATGTAGTCCAGGAGCGCGAAGGCCGCCTGTTCGCACAGCTCGCGGGGATGCCCCGCGGTCAGCGAACCGGTCACCATGTCCAGCAGGCGCCGCATCTCGCGGTCCACCACGACCGCGTACAGCCCCTCCTTGCCACCGAAATGCTCGTAGACCACCGGCTTGGAGACCCCGGCCTTCGCCGCGATCTCCTCCACCGATGTGCCCTCGAAGCCCTTGGCGGCGAACAGCGTGCGACCGATCTCCAGCAACTGCTGGCGGCGCTCCGCACCGGTCATCCGGGTGCGGCGGGGGCGCCGCGGCTTTTCATTGCTGGGGGTGCTGGAGGAGTCGGTCGCCACGCGTCAATCATGCCGCGTCGGCGGTCGCCTTCCCTCGCCGGGAGCCGTTCCCGTCCGTGCTGCGGCGCGAATCGATACGCGAGCGTGACGGCCAGCGCACGTCGGAAGCCCAGCCGAGCAGCTCGAACCAGCGGATGATCCGCGCCGAGGAGTCGAGCTGGCCGCGCTCCACGCCGTGCCGGGCGGACGTCGGGTCCGCGTGGTGCAGGTTGTGCCACGACTCGCCGCACGACAGGATCGCCAGCCACCACACGTTGCCCGAGCGGTCACGGGACTTGAACGGGCGCTTGCCCACCGCGTGGCAGATCGAGTTGATCGACCAGGTCACATGGTGCAGCAGCGCCACCCGGACGAGTGAGCCCCAGAAGAACGCCGTGAAAGCGCCCCACCAGGACATCGTGACCAGCCCGCCGATCAGCGGCGGCAGCGCCAGGGACACCACGGTCCACAGCACGAACTGCCGGGAGACCGCCCGCAGGGCCGGGTCCTTGATCAGGTCCGGTGCGTACTTGTCCTGAGGCGTCTGCTCCTCGTCGAACAGCCAGCCGATGTGCGCCCACCACAGGCCCTTCATCAGGGCCGGGAGCGTCTCGCCGAACCGCCACGGGGAGTGCGGGTCGCCCTCGGCGTCCGAGAACTTGTGGTGCTTGCGGTGGTCGGCCACCCAGCGCACCAAGGGGCCCTCCACGGCCATCGAACCCGCGATCGCCAGCGCGATCTTCAGGGGCCGCTTGGCCTTGAACGAACCGTGTGTGAAATGACGGTGGAAACCGATCGTGATGCCGTGACAGCCCAGGTAGTAGAAGAAGACCATCAGGCCGAGGTCGAGCCAGCTCACGCCCCAGCCCCAGGCCAGCGGCACCGCCGCGACGAGCGCAAGGAACGGGACGGTGATGAACAGCAGCAGGGCGATCTGCTCGATCGAGCGCTTCTGCTCGCCACCCAGAGTCGCGGAGAGCAGCAGAGTGTCGTCGTTCGCCTGTGCGGCGTCTGCCATCACATCGGAGCGTGCGGTCATGGGGCGTCCCCTGTGGGGTCGAGGGTTGCGGCAGGTGCCCGGATTACGGCCCCAAGGTGCTCCCGTGATCTGACGGGAGACCCTACGTCTCCGTAACCTACGGCATCGTAAGTATGGCAGTGCGTTGCCCGGCGGCAAGAGCCCGTGGGCCTGCGCGTCCGCCCGGCACCTATCCTGGAGTCGCTCGGACAGCGCGGTCCGCATTGTTACCTTCCCGGATGCCCGTTCCGTATGCGGCACCCACCGCGCGGCACCCATCCGGGTTCCCTCCCAGACGACCCCCACCCGTCGCCCACCACCGCCCTTCCAGGGAGTCGCTGACGCGACGCACCTCCTGAATACTGCAAGGAGCCGCACCTGTGAGCAGTGCCGACGACCAGACCACGACGACCAGCAGCGAGCTGCGCGCCGACATCCGCCGACTGGGCGATCTGCTCGGCGAGACCCTCGTCCGGCAGGAGGGCCCCGAACTCCTGGAGTTGGTCGAGCGGGTACGCCGGCTCACCCGAGAGGACGGAGAGGCCGCCGCGGAACTCCTGCGCGGCACCGAGCTGGAGACCGCGGCCAAGCTGGTACGCGCCTTCTCCACCTACTTCCACCTCGCGAACGTCACCGAGCAGGTCCACCGCGGCCGCGAGCTGCGCGCCAAGCGCGCCGCCGAGGGCGGACTCCTCGCCCGTACGGCCGACCGCCTCAAGGACGCCGACCCGGAGCACCTGCGTGAGACCGTCACGCACCTGAACGTCCGCCCGGTGTTCACGGCCCACCCGACGGAGGCCGCGCGCCGTTCCGTCCTCAACAAGCTCCGGCGTATCGCCGCGCTCCTGGAGACCCCCGTCCTCGAGTCCGACCGGCGCCGCCAGGACATCCGCCTGGCCGAGAACATCGACCTCGTCTGGCAGACCGACGAGTTGCGCGTCGTACGCCCCGAGCCCAGCGACGAGGCCCGCAACGCCATCTACTACCTGGACGAACTGCACGCAGGCGCCGTCGGCGACGTCCTGGAGGACCTCACCGCGGAACTGGAGCGCGTCGGGGTCAAGCTCCCCGACGGCACCCGCCCCCTGACCTTCGGCACCTGGATCGGCGGCGACCGCGACGGCAACCCCAACGTGACCCCCGAGGTCACCTGGGAGGTGCTGATCCTGCAGCACGAGCACGGCATCAACGACGTGCTGGAGATGGTCGACGAACTGCGCGGCCTGCTGTCCCAGTCGATCCGCTACACCGGCGCCACCGAGGACCTGCTGGAGTCCCTCCGCGCCGACCTCGAGCTGCTGCCCGAGATCAGCCCCCGCTACAAGCGCCTGAACGCCGAGGAGCCCTACCGCCTCAAGGCCACCTGCATCCGCCAGAAGCTCGTCAACACCAAGCGGCGCCTCGCCAGAGGGACCCAGCACGAGCCCGGACGCGACTACCTCGGCACCGGCGAACTCCTGCACGACCTGCGGCTCGTCCAGGCCTCGCTGCGCGCCCACCGGGGCGGCCTGTTCGCCGACGGCCGCCTCGCCCGCACCATCCGCACCATCGCCGCCTTCGGCCTCCAGCTCGCCACCATGGACGTCCGCGAGCACGCCGACGCCCACCACCACGCCCTCGGCCAGCTCTTCGACCGGCTCGGCGAGGAGTCCTGGCGCTACGACGACATGCCGCGCGAGTACCGGCACCGGCTGCTCGCCAAGGAACTGCGCTCCCGCAGGCCCCTCGCGCCCACCCCGGCCCCGCTCGACGCCGCGGGCGCCAAGACCCTCGGCACGTTCGAGACGATCAAGCGGGCCCTGAAGGTCTTCGGACCCGAGGTCATCGAGTCCTACATCATCTCCATGTGCCAGGGTGCCGACGACGTGTTCGCCGCCGCGGTCCTCGCCCGTGAGGCCGGACTGGTCGACCTGCACGCCGGCTGGGCCAAGATCGGCATCGTCCCCCTGCTGGAGACCACCGACGAGCTCAAGGCCGCCGACACCCTCCTGGAGAACATGCTCTCCGACCCGTCCTACCGGCGGCTCGTCGCCCTGCGCGGAGACGTGCAGGAGGTCATGCTCGGCTACAGCGACTCCTCCAAGTTCGGCGGCATCACCACCTCCCAGTGGGAGATCCACCGCGCCCAGCGCCGGCTGCGCGACGTCGCCCACCGCTACGGCGTACGCCTGCGGCTCTTCCACGGCCGTGGCGGCACCGTCGGCCGCGGCGGCGGCCCCAGCCACGACGCGATCCTCGCCCAGCCCTGGGGGACCCTGGAGGGCGAGATCAAGGTGACCGAGCAGGGCGAGGTCATCTCCGACAAGTACCTGATCCCCTCCCTGGCCCGGGAGAACCTGGAACTGACGGTCGCCGCCACCCTCCAGGCCTCGGCTCTGCACACCGCACCCCGCCAGTCCGTCGAGGCCCTCGCACGCTGGGACGCGGCCATGGACGTCGTCTCCGACGCCGCCCACGCCGCCTACCGCAGGCTCGTCGAGGACCCCGACCTGCCGGCGTACTTCTTCGCCTCCACGCCGGTCGACCAGCTCGCCGACCTCCACCTCGGGTCCCGCCCCTCGCGGCGCCCCGACTCCGGGGCCGGTCTCGACGGACTGCGCGCCATCCCCTGGGTCTTCGGCTGGACCCAGTCCCGGCAGATCGTGCCCGGCTGGTTCGGCGTCGGCTCCGGCCTGAAGGCGCTGCGCGAAGCCGGCCTCGACACCGTGCTCGACGAGATGCACGAACAGTGGCACTTCTTCCGCAACTTCATCTCCAACGTCGAGATGACCCTCGCCAAGACGGACCTGAGGATCGGCCGCCACTACGTCGACACCCTCGTCCCCGATGAGCTCAAGCACGTGTTCGGCACGATCGAGGCCGAACACGAACTGACGGTCCGTGAGGTACTGCGGGTGACCGGCGAGCAGGAACTCCTCGACGCCAACCCCGTCCTGAAGCAGACCTTCGGCATCCGGGACGCCTACCTCGACCCGATCTCCTATCTCCAGGTCGCCCTGCTCAAGCGCCAGCGCGACGCGGCGGCCGAGGGAGCCGAGGCCGACCCGCTGCTGGCCAGGGCCCTGCTGCTGACCGTGAACGGCGTCGCCGCGGGCCTGCGCAACACCGGCTGAACCCACCCCGCGCACCACGGTGCCCCCGTGCCCGCCCCGCAGGCGGGCACGGGGGCACCGTCACACCCGGCAAACGGCCACCCCGGACATCACCCGGACACCCTCACAGCAGGGCGAAGGCGGCCGTGAGCAACGCGACCCCGGCCCCCGCCAGCACCCACGCCGCACGCACCGCACGCAGTCCGCCCGCCACCACGACCGAGGCCAGCAGCAACGCCCCGCCCAGCGGCACCCAGGCATACAGAACACCCGCCGGACCGGAGCGCAAGACGGCGTCCGAACCCGGCTTCACGATCACCGCGTACGTCTGCCCGCGCTTCACCGCGACCGACTTGTCGATGACCACGCTCCCGCGCGCCCGCGCCCCCGGCGAGACGGGTGTGAAGGGACCGGTGCACGTGTCGGCGCCGCACCGCGTCACCTCGATCGTGCCGCGCTCACGGCCCTTGGTCAGCATCACGTACTGCGCGGTGCCCCAGGAACCCCAGGCGCCGGCGACCACGATCAGGACGGCGACCGCACCCATGGCCGCGAACCGCCCGAACCGCAGCACCGCGACCGCACCCTGAGAGGACGAGACGGCAGAAGGCATGCCGGCGATCCTTGGCCATGGCCTTGCGCCCGGTCAACTCCGGCCCGTCGCCGAGTGCGACAAGTCCCGAGTTGTACCCGTGAAACGCCGCCCAGCACCCGACACCCACACCCACCCGACCGCACTCAGGAGTTGTACGTGCCCTGCGCCCGCTCCAGCCCCTCGATCACCAGACACTCCACCGCGTCCGCCGCACGGTCCACGAAGTAGTCCAGCTCCTTGCGCTCCGCCGACGAGAAGTCCTTCAGCACAAAATCCGCGACCTGCATCCGCCCCGAAGGGCGACCGATCCCGAACCGCACCCGGTGATAGTCCGCACCCATCGCCTTAGTGATCGACTTCAGCCCGTTGTGGCCGTTGTCCCCACCCCCCAGCTTCAACCGCAGGATGCCGTAGTCGATGTCCAACTCGTCGTGCACCGCCACGACGTTCGCCACCGGAACCTTGTAGAAATCCCGCAGAGCACTCACCGGGCCGCCCGACAGGTTCATGTACGACATGGGCTTCGCCAGGATCACCCGACGGTTCGCCGGACCCGGCGGACCGATCCGCCCCTCCACGACCTGAGCCTGCGCCTTGCCCGCCCGCTTGAACTTCCCGCCGATCCGCTCGGCCAGCAGATCGGCCACCATGAACCCCACATTGTGCCGGTTCATCGCATACTCGGATCCGGGATTGCCGAGGCCCACAACGAGCCAAGGGCCGTTTACCGGGGTGGTCACGTCCATGTCTCCTCGATACGCGCCAGCCGCTGCCCCACACGGGAACAGCGGCTGACAGAACGACGACGGGAATCAGGCCTCGACGGCGGCCTCTTCGCCCTCGGCCGACTCGCCCTCCGGGGCCTCCTCCGCCTGCGCGGCCAGAACCTGCAGCACCACGGCGTCCTCGTCCACAGCCAGGGTCACACCCGACGGAAGAACGATGTCCTTGGCGTGGATGGACGCACCGGCCTCCAGACCCTCCACCGAAACGGTCACCGCCTCGGGGATGTGCGTGGCCTCGGCCTCCACCGGCAGCGCCGCCAGCACGTGCTCCAGCAGGTTGCCACCCGGGGCCAGCTCACCCTCGGCCTGGACCGGAATCTCGACCGTGACCTTCTCGCCGCGCTTGACCAGCAGCAGGTCCACGTGCTCGAGGAAACCCTTCAGCGGGTCACGCTGCACGGCCTTCGGGATCGCCAGCTCATTGCTCTTGCCGTCGATGTCCAGCGAGATCAGAACGTTCGGCGTACGCAGCGCCAGCAGCAGCTCGTGGCCCGGCAGGGTCAGGTGCAGCGGCTCGGAACCGTGGCCGTACAGCACACCGGGAACCTTGCTGTCACGACGGATACGACGCGCGGCACCCTTGCCGAACTCGCTGCGCGTCTCGGCGGCGATCTTCACCTCGGACATGATCACTCCTCGTAGAAGCAGTAATGGACGGTCACCCGGCCACGAACGGCCTGCTACGAAGAGCGCGTCGATAACGGACCGCCGTACCCATGAGTACGGCCTCCCTCGCCGAGCAACTGCAGCAGTCTACTCGGAGCGGGAGGCCACACCCAAAACGATCTCTACCGGCCCGGCCGGACCACCATCACTGCTCGTCGAACAGGCTCGTCACCGAACCGTCCTCGAACACCTCACGCACCGCGCTCGCGATCGTCGGCGCGATCGACAGCACCGTGATCTTGTCCAGATCCAGCTCACCCGGCGTCGGCAGCGTGTCCGTGAACACGAACTCACTCACCTTCGAGTTCTTCAGCCGGTCGGCCGCCGGACCCGACAGCACACCGTGCGTCGCCGTCACGATGACATCCTCCGCACCGTGTGCGAACAACGCGTCCGCAGCACCGCAGATCGTGCCACCCGTATCGATCATGTCGTCGACCAGGACACAGATACGGCCCTTCACATCACCGACGACCTCGTGCACCGTCACCTGGTTCGCGACGTCCTTGTCACGCCGCTTGTGCACGATCGCCAGCGGCGCACCCAGACGGTCGCACCAACGGTCCGCCACCCGCACACGACCCGCGTCCGGGGACACCACCGTCAACTTGTCCCGGTCCACCTTCGCGCCCACATAGTCCGCCAGCAGCGGCAGCGCGAACAGATGGTCCACCGGACCGTCGAAGAACCCCTGGATCTGATCCGTGTGCAGGTCCACCGTCAGGATGCGGTCCGCACCCGCCGTCTTCATCAGGTCCGCGACCAGGCGAGCCGAAATCGGTTCACGTCCGCGGTGCTTCTTGTCCTGCCGCGCGTAACCGTAGAAGGGCACGATCACCGTAATGGAACGCGCCGACGCCCGCTTCAGGGCGTCGATCATGATCAGCTGCTCCATGACCCACTTGTTGATCGGAGCCGTATGGCTCTGGATCAAGAAGCAATCGGCACCACGTGCCGACTCCTCGTAGCGAACATAGATCTCGCCATTGGCGAAGTCGAAGGCCTTCGTCGGGACGACCCCGACTTCCAGCTGGCGGGCGACCTCCTCGGCAAGCTCGGGGTGGGCGCGGCCGGAGAAGAACATCAACTTCTTCTGGCCGGTCGTCTTGATCCCGGTCACAGCACTGTCTCCTCAGAGGTGTTCTCAGCTCGATGCCGGCAGACGCCGCGGCTGGGTGCGACGGCCGTCTCAGCTGGTGGGTGCGGGTGTGCACTTATCACGGTACGCCGTGTCAGACGCACCTGTTTCCGGTCAGGCTTCGCCTTCCACGTCCCGGACAGCCGCCTCGGCCGCCTTCGCAGCCGCGCTCCCCGGACGCTTACGGGCCACCCAGCCCTCGATATTCCGCTGCTGACCACGGGCCACAGCCAGCGAACCGGCCGGCACATCCTTCGTGATCACGGACCCCGCCGCCGTGTAGGCGCCGTCCCCGACCGTGACGGGAGCCACAAACATGTTGTCCGAACCGGTGCGGCAGTGCGACCCCACCGTGGTGTGGTGCTTGTCCTGCCCGTCGTAGTTCACGAAGACACTCGCCGCGCCGATGTTCGTGTACTCGCCGATCGTCGCGTCCCCCACGTACGACAGATGCGGCACCTTCGTGCCCTCACCGATGGAGGCGTTCTTCGTCTCCACGTACGTACCGATCTTCGACTTCAGGCCCAGCCGCGTACCCGGACGGAGATAGGCGTACGGGCCGACGGAGGCCTGCGGCCCCACGACCGCCCCGTCGGACACGGTGTTGTCCACCCGCGCCCCCGCACCCACCGAGGTGTCCTTCAGCCGCGAATTCGGGCCCACCTCGGCCCCCTGCCCGATGTGGGTCGAACCGAGCAGCTGCGTCCCCGGCAGCACGACCGCGTCCTGCTCGAACGTCACCGCCACATCGACCCAGGTGGTCGCGGGATCGACGACCGTCACCCCGGCGAGCATCGCGTCGGTCAGCAACCGGTCGTTCAGGATGCGGCGGGCCTGCGCCAGCTGCACCCGGTTGTTGATGCCCGCGATCTCACGGTGATCGCCGGCCACGGACGCACCCACACGGTGCCCGGCCTCCCGCAGGATCCCGAGAACGTCGGTGAGGTACTCCTCGCCCTGGCTGTTGTCCGTGCGGACCTTCCCGAGGGCGTCGGCGAGCAGAGGCCCGTCGAAGGCGAACACACCGGAGTTGATCTCCTTGATCGCACGCTCGGCGTCGCTCGCGTCCTTGTGCTCCACGATCGCGGTCACGACACCGGTGCCGCCGTCACGGACGATACGGCCGTAGCCGGTGGCGTCGGGCACCTCCGCGGTCAGCACCGTGACCGCGTTGCCGTCCTGCTGGTGCGTGCCGGCGAGCCGCTGGAGCGTCTCGCCCGTCAGCAGCGGAGTGTCGCCGCACACCACGACGACGGTGCCCTCGACGGACCCGCCCAGCTCCTCCAGAGCCATCCGGACGGCGTGCCCCGTCCCGTTCTGCTCGGCCTGGACCGCGGTCCTGGCCTCCGGGTCGATCCCGGTGAGGTGCGCGGTGACCTGTTCACGGGCGTGGCCCACGACGACGACGAGGTTCTCGGGCTTCAACTCGCGTGCGGCGGCGAGTACATGCCCGACGAGGGAGCGGCCACAGATCTCGTGCAGAACCTTGGGTGTGGCCGACTTCATACGGGTGCCCTCACCCGCTGCGAGAACGACGACGGCGGCCGGGCGGTTGGCGCTCACGGAGATGCCCTTCGGCTTCATGGTGGGGTGGACAACCGCAGGATACCGGGGTGTTTCCGGTGCGACATGAGAGCGGGCCCTGACGGTGCTGTCACCAGTCAGGACCCGAACCAACCAATTGCTCCCGGGGGAGGACTCGAACCCCCATGATCAGAACCAAAATCTGACGTCTTGCCCTTAGACGACCCGGGATTACCGCTATGTCCGATTTGGTGCATCGGCTGCAGCGACAGCCCCTACTATGCCGTACCACCAGCCCTCGATGCGACGGTACAGGTCGGCTCCGCCGAGTACGTCGACCCGCAGGCAACCGTAGTAGCCCTCGTCGGTGTTCTTGCGGTTGGTACGCGGGTTGTGCTTCTTGAGGATCGTCTTCAGAAGTGCGGTCCGCTCGACACCCACGTGGTCGGCCCAGAAGTCCTCGGCTGCCGCCACGTCTGCGGTCTCGTGGATGTGCACCGAGAACCTGAGGCGCTCCGGTTCGACCCCCAGCAGGGTCAGCCACGCGAGATACACGCTGATCATGTTCGGGTCGCTGTTCACGAACATGACGCGCTCCTGGCGTCGGTAGGGCTTGTTCTTCGAACCCTCGGCCCAGTAGAGCCCCACGCCAAGGAGGAACAACTCGCGGTCCGTCATCGGCCCGATCTCCTGAGCCGCTACTTGCTTGGTCCGTTGCCGTACCTCGTCGCGGATCCGCAGCTTGGCCTCCCAGCCCTTTCTTGCGATCGCCGCGGCCTCCTCGCTGCTGCGCGTGCGTTCCGGTTTGGGTAGATCCCGCACCCACAGTGAGATCGAACTCTTCGAGCACCCCAGCTCGACCTGGATCCTGTCGTACGTCCAGCCTTGGAGGCGGAGTTCCCTCGCCTCCTCCCGGAGGTCGTCCTTCGCGTTCGGTCGCCTCGTCCATTCCGGTGGCGGCTCGCCCTCGAGCAGTCGGTTGAGGATGTCGTTGTTGTCGACGTGAAGCCGGTCGCGGATCTGTCGGCGGCTGAGCCCCGAGCGCCGTAGCGCGACCGCCCGTTCCCTCAGTTCTTCGAAGTTCGCGTATTTGCCCTGTGCGTCTGCCATGGGCATACCGTCCGGGCGGAATGTGGTCGTCCGTGGTCGAACGTTGTGTGATTCAGCAGTTCGAGGGATTCCGGCCGGTTTCGCTTCTGTTCGATTACGGAGGGTGGTGTGACGCAGCACTGGAAACTCGCCGGAAAACCCCCGCCCTGCGCCCGTAGGCTGGAGGCATGACCACGACGGGGGAAGTCCACCAGGGGGCCGTGACCGGCCCGTGGTGGTGGACGCGGTGGCGTAGTGCGGTGCTCGACATGTCTCTCGCGGCGGTGTCCGCCGTGGAGTGCTCGTTGGAGGGCGTCCAGTTCTCGAGGGATGCCGGGCTGCCCGTTCCGGTCGGGATGGCGTTCGGGCTGTTCGCCGGGGTCACGTTGCTGCTGCGACGGAAGTGGCCCGTGGCGGTGGTGCTCGTGTCGATCGCGATCACTCCGGCGCAGATGGGTTTCCTGCTGGGTCTCGTGGGGCTGTACACGCTGGCGGCTTCGGAGTTGCCCCGGCGGATCATCGGCGCGCTGGCGGGGATGTCGTTCGTCGGGATGTTCATCGTCACGTATGTGCGGGCGCATCAGGGGATGGTGCGCGGGGATCTGTCGATCGCGGGCGGGTTCATCCCGTTTCTTTCGGTCACCACCGCGCTGGGGATGACGGCTCCGCCCGTGTTGCTCGGGTTGTATGTGGGGGCCAGGCGGCGGCTGATGGAGAGCCTGCGGGAGCGTGCGGACTCGCTGGAGCGGGAGTTGATGCTGCTCGCGGAGCGGGCGGAGGAGCGGGCCGAGTGGGCGCGGAACGAGGAGCGGACGCGGATCGCGCGGGAGATGCATGACGTCGTCGCGCACCGGGTGAGTCTGATGGTGGTGCATGCGGCGGCGCTGCAGGCGGTGGCGCGGAAGGATCCGGAGAAGGCGGTCAAGAACGCCGCCCTGGTCGGGGACATGGGCCGGCAGGCGCTGACGGAGTTGCGCGAGATGCTCGGGGTGCTGCGTACGGGGGAGGGGCTGGCGGGCCGGTCGGTGCGGGACGATGTGCCGCTTGCGGCTGTCGGGGCGGCTGCTGCTGCGGCGGCGTCCCGGGCGGTGGGGGATTCCTCCGAGGGGCCGTGTCTGGCCGAGTTGGAGGAGCTGATCGGGCAGTCGGCGGCGGCCGGGATGGTTGTGCACCTGTCGGTGGAGGGTCAGGTGCGCGCGTATGCGCGTGAGGTGGAGCAGACCGCGTATCGCGTGGTGCAGGAGGCGCTGACCAACGTGCACAAGCACGCGGCGGGGGCGAAGACGCATGTGCGGCTGGCGCATCGCTCGGCGGAGATCGCGATGCAGGTGGAGAACGAGCCGCCGTCGGAGCCGGGTTCGGCGCAGTCGGCGCGGTTGCCGAGTGGGGGCAACGGCCTGGTCGGGATGAAGGAGCGGGTCAGCGCGTTGGGCGGGGTTTTTGTGTCGGGGCCGACGGATGCCGGTGGGTTCCGGGTGTCGGCGGTCATTCCGGCCCAGGTGGCGTGAGGCGGTCCCGGTTGCGGACCGGCTTTCGTGTGCCGTGGCCCGTGTGGGTGGTGGCGGTCGTCAGCCGGGGGTGAGCCGTACGGGTTCGATCCCGGTGAGCAGGGTGGTGAGGCCGTGGTCGATGTCGGGGCCGAGGTACCAGTCGCCGGTGTGGTCGAGGGCGTAGACGCGGCCTTCGGTGTCGATGGCGAGGACGGCGCGGCTGTCGGTCTCCTCGCCGAGGGGGCAGACCTCGGTGTCCAGGGCCCGGCCGAGGTCGCCGAGGGTGCGGGCCATGTGGAGGCCGTGCAGGGGGTCGAGGTGGAGGGCGGCGGGGGCGAGCCCGCGGCCGGGTCCTTGTGCGGTGATGTGCAGTGCGCCGAATTCCGCCCATGCTTCGACGGCCGCGGGGAAGACCGCGTGCTGGTGGCCTGCGGGGGAGGTGTGGCCGCGGAGGGTGTCGGCCCAGACTTCCGCCTGCTTTATGTCCCAGCGGCCCGGTTGCCAGCCGGCGGCGCGCAGTGCGGCGTCGACGGGTACGGAGAAGCGTGTGGTGGAGGTGCGGTCGGCGTGCATCTGCCCTTCGTTCGTCGAGTGCGGTGGCGCGGCGCGGGCGCCGTCGTGCGGTGGGGTGTGGGGGTGGTGGTGCTGCGCTGTGGGGTCAGTCCTGCGCCGTGGGGTCGACGATGCGTACGCCGAAGTGGTCGCTGAGTGCGGTGCAGGCGCGGCAGGGTGCGGCGAAGCTGCCGTGCAGGGGGTCGCCGTCCTCGCGGATGCGGCGGGCGGTGAGCTTGGCCTGTTTGAGGGCTTTGCGGGCTTCGCCGTTGGTCATGGCCTTGCGTGCGGCGCGTTTGGTGCGTGCCGCGTCGGCGGTGGCGATGTGCCGGGAGATGAGGATCGTTTCGGCGCATCTGCCGGTGCAGCGGTCGCGCTGGCCGCTGGTGAGGGTGTCGAGGAAGTCCTGCACGAGGGGGTGCAGGACGGGGGGCTGGTCGCCGCGGGCGGCGGTGCCGGTGAGGGTGGCGCCGCGGACGGAGAGGGCGGCGGCGACGGTGGGGAGTATGCCGTCGCGGCGGTGGTGGAGGGTGGGGGCGGGGGCGGCGTCGCTGGTGCTCCAGTCGACGCGTGGGTCTCCCGACGTGCCTGTTTGTGTTGCGTTCATGATCGTCTTCCCCTCCCTTGCATCCCCCCTGGGAGGAAACAGACTGCCAAATGCCCTGGCCGCTGCGGAAGCTGGGGCGCTGCGACACGCCAGGGCTTCGGCGTACGGTCACGGTGGGGTGACGGCTGGTCACGGTGGCGGCGTGCCGGGCACGGTGTGTGAGCGGTGGCCCGGTGACCGGCGCCGTCGTACCGCATAGGCTGGTGACATCCGCGATCCACACTGCCGTAGAGGCCAGACAGAACGCCGCAGGGGGCAAACGTCATGACGACAGGTCGGCTCGGGCTGGGGGTACCTCAGGCTGGGGGACATGCCGCGCCGCCGAACGCGGCTTATGCCGGACAGGTCGTGCACTTTCCTGACCCGGTGAGGGCTGCTAGGCATCCCAGGGGGGTGCAGGTCGACGAGTTCGGGTATCCCGACTTCTCGCCCTATGCCCGTGCGGCCGCGGAGATCGCGGAGCCGCCCGAGGGGTTCGGTGTGGACGAGTTGCGGCTGACGGACTACGTGTCGGCGAATGCGGTGTCGGCGGCGTCCGGCAACGAGCTGTGGGACACGATCCCGGCGGTGGCGACTCCGCACGGGTGGACGTGGCACCACGTCCGGGGCACGCGGCGGCTGGAGTTGGTGCCGGTCGAGGTGAAGGCGCTGTTGCGGCATCACGGCGGGGTGGCGACGGCGCGCGTCGATCACAGCAAGCGGGGGACGCGTCCGTTGCAGGAGACGCGGCCCGCGCACTTCGGGCTGCCGAAGTCGTCGGTGGCGGTGACGGAGCAGCAGGTGCTGGGGGTCGAGGAGGAACTGGGGTACCGGCTGCCGGGCGCGTACCGGTCGTTCCTGAAGGCGGCGGGTGGTTCGGCGCCGGTGGGCGTGGCGCTCGACGCCGAGTTGGGGCTGCTGGTGGACCAGCCGTTCTTCACGGTGCGGGACGAGGCGGCCGTCAACGACCTTGTCTATATGAACAAGTGTCTGCGCGACCATCTGACGAAGGACTATCTGGGTGTCGGGTTCGTGCAGGGCGGTCTGCTGGCCGTGAAGGTGAAGGGCGACGGGATCGGTTCGGTCTGGTTCTGCGCCTATGACGACGTCCGTGACGTGGATGCGTCGTGGGCGGCGGCCGAGCGTGTGCGGCGGTTGTTGCTGCCGTGCGGTGACGACTTCGACGGGTTTCTGTCGCGGCTCGCGGGTGGTCCGCCGGAGTTGGAGACCGTGGCGAACCTGATGGTGGACGGTGGGTTCGCGCGCGCGGTGCCCGTGTCGTCGGTGGGGGAGTGAGTCGAAGCGATGGTGACGTTCGCTCAGGCGCAGGAGCGCGCGGAAGAGTGGATCAACGGTGATGTGCCGTCGTACCAGCATCGTGAGGTGCGGGTGCGGGAGTTCGAGCTCGGCTTCGTGGTGTGGGCGGAGGACCGGGCCGAGGGGCCGCGGTCGGACGGTGGCGCGCAGCGGCTGGTGATAGCCCGTGACAGCGGTGAGGCCACGCTGTGGCCGGGCCTTGCGGTGGGTGAGGTGATCCGCCGGTACGAGGAGCAGTACGGGGTGGTGGACGCGGCGGCGCGGCAGGCGCCGGCGCCGCCGGCCCGGGTGGATCTGAACCAGACGTCGTTCCTGCTGAGCCCGCCGGAGTGGCTTCAGGAGGCGGCCGACAGGATGGGTGTTCCGGACCGTCGCCGGGACGGCGGTTCGTCGTCCGGGGCGTCGGACGGCGCGGGTTCGCGTCCGGCCGCGGCGGGCGGGTCCCAGGGCGGTGCGGCTGCCGCGACGCCTTCGGGTACGCCGTGGCCCGCGGCCGGGGGCGGGCAGGAGGGGCCGCAGGACGCGAGGCCGGGCGTGCCTGCGGGGGCGACGCCGTGGACGGGGACGGACACCAACGCCGATGCGGGCGAGGATCGTTCGGTTCCGCTGCCGGCGACGGTGTTCGCGCCGCCGTTGGCCGACGCGGACGACGGCGGTACGCCGCCGCCCTCGTCCGTCCCGGATGCGGAGACCACGCTGATGGCGGGCGGCAGCCGGCTGCCGCATACGGCGGTCGCTCCGGTGGTGGAGGAGCCGGGGGCGGGCGCCGCGCCCGGGGGTGCGCCCTCGTACGGCTATCCGCAGGGTCCGGGTGGTCCCGGTGCTCCGGCGTACGGCTATCCGCAGGGTCCCGGTGGCGCGCCGGGCGCGCCCCGGCAGGATGGGCCGCAGGCTCCCGTAGCGCCCGGCGCTGCGCAGTCCCCGGCGGCTTCGGCCGCGTCGGGCCCGCGGCTCGCGCCGAACGCCGAGGACATCGCCGATGCGGCGACCAGCAAGGCGGCGCCTCCTCGGGGGGCGCGGTCCGGGGGTGCGCTCCGTCCGCCGGGTGAGCCCGGCGCGCCGGGGGTGCGGCCGGGTGCCGTACCGCCTCCGCCGCCGGGTCCCGGGGCGGGCGGTTATGTGCCGACCCAGTCGGTGTCGCAGCTCGGGCCCGACGGGCCGGGGGGTGCCGCGGGCCCGGGTGCTCCGCAGCCGCCGGGCGCCCCTGGCGCGCCGGGTGTGCCGCCGCGTGCGCCGGGCGCCGCCACTCCCGCGGCGCCGGCAGCTCCCGCGGGGCCGCCGGTTCCCCCGGGGCCGCCGGGGGGTGCTCCGCAGACTGCGGGCGCGCCGAACACGCCGGGTGGTACGCCTCCCGGCGGTGTGCACCACGCGGCCACGATGCTCGCCGGTCCGTCCGGCCCGGGTGCCCCGCAGCCGCCGGCCGCCCCCGGCGTCCCGGGGATGCCTCCGGGCGTCCCGGGGATGCCTCCGGGCGTCCCGGGTGCGCCCGCTCCGGGTGTCGTGCACCACGCCGAGACCGTGCTGTCCGGGCCGCCGGCCGGTGGGCCCGGCGCGCCTCCGCCGCCTCCGGGGGCCCCGGGTATGCCGCCCGGGGTTCCACAGCCGGTGCCGGGTCAGCAGCCGGCGTACGGGTATCCGCCCTCCGGGCTGCCGACGGTGGGTCCCGGCTACCAGGCCGTGCTGCGCTACCGCGCGCAGGACGGTTCCGAGCAGCAGCTGATCCGGCGTTCGGCGCCGGGCACTCCGCATCCGGAGTGGCAGATCTTCCACGAGCTGCGGGCGATGAACGTCCCGCCGGACCAGGTGCTGGAGCTGCACACGGAGCTGGAGTCGTGCGAGCTGCCGGGGGCCTACTGCGCGCGGATGATCCGGGAGAACTGGCCCCAGGCGCGGATCACCAGCATCGCCCCGTACGGCACCGATCACGCCTCGCGTCAGCAGGGCATGCAGCAACTGCTTGCGCATCAGGGTGAGTTGCACCAGGTGGCGGACGGTCCGGCGCGTCCGGGCCCGGTGCGTGCGCCGCTGCCCGCGGTGCAGCCCGTGCCGCCGATCCCGCCGGAGGGCATCGCGCAGGAGCTGGCGGGCGCCTTCGGGCCGGGGATCTTCCGGTTCGATCATGCCGCGGTCTCCCGGCAGGGTGTGCCGCCGATCGTGTCGCACACCCTGGTGGTGGCCGGACTGCCGCTGGACATGGGCCCGTTCTTCTGGGCGCAGGCCCAGCCGGGCCGTCCGGTGCCGACGCTGGCCGAACTGGCGCAGGAGCGTGGCGTGCAGCCCGCCCCGGACGCGGCCTCGTACCTGGTCATGGGCAGCGACTTCGGCAAGGCGATCTGTGTGCAGTACGGCACGGCGAACATCGTCGCGGTGCCGGTGGAGGGTGCCGTCTCCGTTCCGCCGCAGTTCGTGAACACGGGCCTGCCGGAGTTCGTGCGCTGTCTTGCGCTGCTCGGGCGGATGTGGCGGCTGAGGTTCGGGCTCAACCAGGAGCAGGCGGGCCGCTGGACCGTGGACTTCCAGGCCCAACTCGCCTCCCTGGACCCGGCGGCGCTCGGTTCGCCGGAGAGCTGGTGGTCGGTGCTGCTGGAACAGATGTGGGACGGGCTGCTCTGACCCGTTTCTGAGGTTTCGTCAAGGGCTGGGCCCGGTCGTACATACGACCGGGCCCAGCCCCTTTTTCAGGTGATCTTCACCGCTGTCCGTTGCTTACATGTGGAGTGTCGCGTTATGAACACTTCTGTCTGATCCATCAAGATGTGCGCACGATCATCGGCTCCTGTGGGTCGGGCGGAGAGGGGTTCCATGAGCAGCGCAGCGGGGTCGCCGCACGGCTTCGTGTCCGTGCGGCGGGGTTACCGTCCCGATCAGGTCGACGCGTACACCGCGGCCCTCTCGCAGGACCGCGACGCCGCCTGGGAGCGGGCCGCCCGGCTCACCGTGCTGGCCAAGGAGATGGAGGGGGACCTGGAGCGGCTGCGCGAGACGGTGTCGCAGCTCGATCCGCAGACGTACGAGGCGCTCGGCGACCGGGCCCGGCGGTTGTTCGACATGGCGCGGGAGCAGGCCGGCGCCCTGCGGGACGAGGCGCGGCGGGAGTCGCAGGAGTTGGTAGCCGAGGCGGAGGAGGCGGCCGGACGGATGCGGCAGGCCGCGGAGGACCACGCGGGCGAGGTGCGTGCCGAGGCCGAGGAGCGGGTCCGCACCCGGATGCTGGCGGCCCGTGCCGAGGCCGACGACATTCGGATCCAGGCACGGCGCGAGGTGAAGGAGGGTCGAGGGGAGGCGCTGGCCGCGCTGCGCGAGGTACGGCAGCGCACCGAGACGCTGCTCGCCGAGCAGGAGCGGGAGCACGCCGAGCGCCAGGAGGGCGAGGAGCGCGCGGCGGAGGCGCGGGCCGCGGCGCTGGACGCGGCGGAGGCCGAGCGGGTGGCAGCGGTGGAGGCCGTACTGTCGCAGGCGAAGCAGGCGTTCGGCGAGGCCGAGGAGTCGGCCCGGCAGATCCAGCGGGACGCCAGGGCGCGTGCCGCCGAGATCATCGCCGATGCGCGTCTGCGGGAGGAGCGCATCGCCCGGGAGACGGAACGGGTGCTGCGGGAGCACGGCGAGCAATGGGACTGTGTGCAGGCCCAGATGGACCATGTGCGCAACAGCCTCGCCATGCTGACGGGCCGGGCCGTCGCGGAGTAGTCCGGGTTCCGGGTGTGCCCCTTTTCAGCCGTTCCTTCGCACCGCCCCCGCCAGGATCCATCCCTCCACCGCCTCGTACTGCCGGCGTTGCTCCGCGGCCTGGCGGCGGCCGGAGGCGATCGTGCCCAGCCAGCCGTAGGCGAAGCCGAGCGGGATGGAGACGAGACCGGTGGTGGTGAACGGATACCAGTTGAAGTCGGCGTTCGGGAAGGCCGAGGTGGGGGAGCCCGAGACCAGGTTCGTTCCGGTCATCAGGACCACCACCGTCACCGTGCCGCCGATCAGCGTCCACAGCAGGCCGGTTCGGGTGTAGCGGCGCCAGAAGAGGCTGTACACGAGTGCCGGTGCGATCGCGGACGCACCGATGCAGAACGAGAGCGTCACCAGCGGCTGAAGGCTCAGGTGCTGGACGAGGGTGGCGAGCAGGATCGCCAGGGCGCCCACCGCCAGTGCCGACAGGCGTGCCGCCGTCATCTCGCGGCGCGGTGTCAGATCCCGTACGTGGGAGGCGAACACGTCGTGGGCGAGGGAGTTGGCGCAGGCGAGGATCATTCCGGCCACGGACGCCAGCAGGGTGAGGAAGATCGCCGTCGTCACCGCGGTGAACAGCAGGGTCGCGGCGGCGGACAGGTCCGGCCCGAACGCCGCCCGGGAGCCCAGCAGATAGGCCGTGCGGCCCTGCGGGTCGGCGGCCGCGACGGCCGCCCGCCCGATCAGGGCCGTCGCGCCGAACCCGACGACCGTGATGATGGGCACGAACAGGGTCACCGACGGCACCGCCCAGGACAGCGAGCGGCGCACCTGCCGGGCGCTGTTGGCCGTGTACATGCGCATGGTGATGTGGGGCAGGCAGGCGCCGCCGAGCACCACCGTCAGCTCGGAACTGATCATGTCGAGCCGGGGGGCGGGACCGCCCGCGAACTGGAGTCCCGAGTGCAGGAAGGCGGAACCGACCCCGCTGTTCTGCGCGGCCGCCGTGAGCAACGCGCCCGGGTCCCAGCCGAAGCGGCGCAGGATCAGCGCGGCGACGGTCGCGCCGGAGCCCAGCAACATCACGATCTTGAGGATCTGGATGAGGGCGGTGCCCTTCATGCCGCCGATCGCCGCGTAGCTGATCATCAGCGTACCGAGGCCGATGATGCACCCCGTCTTCACGGAGTCGCCGGAGAAGCCGAGGATGAAGGCCAGCAGGTCCCCGGCCCCGGCGAGTTGGACGAGCATCATCGGCAGCAGCGCGGCGAGGGTCACGATGCACGCGGTCATGCGGACAGCCCGTCCCGGCATCCGCCGGGCCAGGGCGTCGCCCATGGTGAATCGGCCCGCGTTGCGCAGGGGTTCGGCCAGCAGGAACATCAGCAGCATCAGCGACAGGACCGTGCTCAGGGCGAGGACGACACCGTCGTACCCGGTGAGCGCGATGATCCCGCTGGTGCTGAGCACGGTGGCGGCGGAGATGTAGTCCCCCGCGATGGCGAGGCCGTTGCTCATCGGGGAGAGGGAACTGTAGCCGGTGTAGAACTCGTCGAGATCGTCCCGGTCCGGGCCGGTCATCACGCACAGCAGGAGCGTGATGGTGGCGACTGTGGTGAACGCCACGAGCGACATGGTCTGCGCCGAACTGCTGAATCCGGTGAGCCCGCCGGCTGCGGCCGCGGTCATCGTGCGGCCTCCCGCTTGGCGTCCAGCGCGCTCTGCCGGCGGATGCGGTCGGCGATCGGGTCGACGGTGTGGCGGGCGGTGTACTCGTAGACGGCGATCGCGACGCAGGTGACGGGGACCTGGATCAGGCCCAGCAGCATGCCGGTGGTGAGACCGCCGGAGACCTCGCCCGTCATGAAGGAGGGCGCGAACGCGGACAGCACCAGGAAGAACGTGAAGTAGCCCAGCGCGGTCAGGGTGGCCACGCGCCGCTGCCGGCGGTAGGCGGTGCGCAGCACGCGCAGGTCGCTGTGGCGTCCGAGCGGCTGGTGGCGTGGCAGCCGCCTGCGGACCGGTTCGGCGTGCGGCGGCTGCCAGGGATAGGTCGCGTGCGACGGTGGCGCGTGGTGCGGCGGTGTGTACTCGGGGGGCGAATGAGGTGACAGAAAGGCGTCGGACATCCCGATTCTCCTTGCCGGCTCGGGTCCGTGGCGGCGGACCGCAGGGAGCGGGGGGTGGCGACGCACGTTACCCGCGCGTAGGGAACCGTGCGGGCTTTTCACCGAACTGAGCGGTCGGTATGCGCTTACCTTCACCGACCTGTGTTGTTACCCACGTTTACTTCAATTCTCAACGTCTCCTGGCCGGCCTCCGCGCGGCCCTGCGGCAGCGGGCCGGGACCGGCGGGAGCCCGCGTCGACACGGCCGTCGGTCAGTCGTTGAGCACCGGAAAGCGGCGTGGGGCCAGCAGGAGCAGGGCCACGAAGGCGAGCGCGGCCGCGCAGGACGCGCCCAGGTAGACCGAGTGGACCGCGGACGCGATCGCCCGGCGGGTCGCCTCCGGCACGGACCCCTTGTCCAGGGCCCTCGTCACCGCGTCCAGATCGCCGACACCGCCCAGCCGGGACGCCAGGACGCCGTTGGCGATCGCGCCGAACACCGACGCCCCCACGGTCTGGCCCGTCTGACGGCAGAACAGGACCGACGCCGTCGTCGTGCCGCGCTCCGACCAGCCGACCGTCGACTGCACGCCCACGATCAGCGGGAGCTGGAAGAGTCCCAGCGCACCGCCGAGCAGCAGCATCAGCAACGTCGGCTGCCAGGGGGAGCCCGGATAGGGCAGGAAGGGGAAGGCCAGCAGGATCAGGGCCGCGAGCCCGATGCCCAGCAGCGCGGTGTCCCGGAAGCCGATGCGGCGGTACACGTGCTGGCTGAGCGCCGCCGACACCGGCCAGCTGAGCGTCCACACCGAGAGCACGAACCCGGCCGCGACCGGGGCGAGGCCGAGGACCGCCTGGGCGTACGTCGGCAGGAAGACCGACGGGGCCACCATCAGCAGCCCCAGCGCGCCGAGCGCCAGATTGACCGCGGCGATCGTACGGCGCCGCCACACCCAGCCGGGGATGATCGGCTCCGCCGCCCGGCGCTCGATCGCCACCACGACCGCGATCAGCGCGAGTCCGGCGGCGAACAGCGCCAGCGAGGGTGCCGACAGCCAGGGCCAGGCCACCCCGCCCTGCACCAGCGCCGTCAGCAGGACGCCACCGCAGGCGAACACCGCGAGCGCCCCGGCCCAGTCGATTCGGGGACGGGGACCCCGTTCCCGGTGCGGCTCGTGCAGATGGCGGACGATCAGCCACAGCGCGAGCGCCCCGATCGGCAGATTGACCAGGAAGATCCACCGCCAGTCGGCGTACGCGGCGAACACTCCGCCGAGCGCCGGGCCCGCGACCGCGGACACGGCCCACACCGTGGACAGCTTGGACTGGATCTTCGGACGCTCCTTGAGCGGGTACAGATCCGCGGCGAGCGTCTGCACCGTTCCCTGCAGGGCGCCGCCGCCCAGGCCCTGCACGACACGGAACGCGATCAGCGCGCCCATGTTCCATGCGACCGCGCACAGCAGCGAGCCCACCAGGAAGAGGACCGCGCCCGCGACCAGTACCGGCTTGCGGCCCATGGTGTCCGAGAGCTTGCCGTAGACGGGCAGCGTCACCGTCACGGCCAGCAGATAGCCCGAGAACAGCCAGGAGAAGACGGAGAAGCCGCCAAGGTCGCCGACGATCTGCGGCACGGCGGTCGACACGATCGTCGAGTCGAGCGCGGCGAGCGCCATCGCGAGCATCAGAGCGGCGACGACGGCGCCGCGCCTCGCGGATCCGGTGTGCCGTACGGCCTCTCGTGTCGCGGGTCTTGTACTGCCCACCGGATGCCCTCCCTTTCACATGTCTGCCGCACGCAAGTTTCTCACCGACCAGGACCCCGCGGTAAGGCCGACTCCGAGAGCACGTGAGGCCCCGCGCGCCCCCCGGAGCCGAAGATCCTTGACCCTCACGCGACGGAAGGGTGGAGCCTGATGCCGCAGGTGGGTGGAGCCCACCCTGAGAAGGACTCCACCCTCCGGTGGACTGCCCCTAGGGGTAGCTCCGTACCAGGGCTCGGGGAGGGTTCGTCCCGACGGAGGACGAGCCGCGCCCCGTCCGTTCTTAACCTGGCTTTACGCCGCTGGGGAGCGGCCGGGACGCACGGGGGCGTGCCCGCCGTACCGGAAGGGGTGGGGTTTTCCCCAGCGGAAGACGGGGCCGGGCACCAGCGCGCCGGGGCCCCTCCCGGAACCAGACTGTTCGACGCGGCAGGGCACCGCCCGCCGCGACGCGGGACCGCACGTCCCGTCCACCGACCGCAAGAGGAGACTTTGCCATGACATCGGCCGTGACCATTCCCAGGCACGGGGGTACTGGAGGGCGTACGGCCGTAGCCGCGCGAGCGCGGCAGGTCGTCAAAGCGTACGGCTCCGGGGAGACCCGGGTCGTCGCCCTCGACCATGTCGACGTGGACATCGCGCGTGGCCAGTTCACCGCGATCATGGGCCCCTCGGGCTCGGGCAAGTCCACCCTGATGCACTGCCTCGCCGGGCTCGACACCGTGACGAGCGGCCAGATCTTCCTGGACGAGACCGAGATCACCCGGCTGAAGGACAAGAAGCTCACCCAGCTGCGCCGGGACCGCATCGGATTCATCTTCCAGGCGTTCAACCTGCTTCCCACGCTGAACGCGATCGAGAACATCACGCTGCCCATGGACATCGCGGGCCGCAAGCCGGACCGCGCGTGGCTGAACCGCGTCGTGGAGACCGTCGGCCTGGCCGACCGCCTCAAGCACCGCCCCACCCAGCTCTCCGGAGGCCAGCAGCAGCGTGTCGCCGTGGCCCGCGCCCTGGCGGCCCGCCCCGAGATCATCTTCGGTGACGAGCCGACCGGAAACCTGGACTCACGGGCCGGCGCCGAGGTGCTGAGCTTCCTGCGCCGCTCGGTCGACGAGCTCGGCCAGACCATCGTGATGGTCACGCACGACCCGGTCGCCGCCTCGTACGCCGACCGCGTGCTCTACCTGGCGGACGGCCGGATCGTCGACGAGATGCTCAAGCCGACCGCGGACACCGTCCTCGACCGCATGAAGGACTTCGACGCCCGGGGGCGTACGTCATGACCGTCCTGAAGACCTCGATGCGCAACTTCTTCGCGCACAAGGGACGCATGGCCCTGTCGGCCGTCGCCGTCCTGCTGTCGGTGGCGTTCGTGTGCGGCACGCTCGTCTTCACCGACACGATGAACACGACCTTCGACAAACTCTTCGCGGTCACGTCCTCGGATGTGACGGTCAGTGCGAAGGGCGCCTCCGACACCGGTGAGACCACGTCCGGGAACGGAAAGCCGCCCGTCATGCCGGCCTCCGTGCTCGGCGAGGTGCGCAAGGCGCAGGGGGTGAAGTCCGCCGAGGGCACGGTCTTCTCCACCTCGGTGACCGTCGTCGACGCAGACAAGAACAACCTGTCGCCCAAGAGCGGCGCCCCCACCATCGTCGGCAGCTGGAACGGCAACGACGCCCGCACCATGAAGATCACCTCGGGTGCGGCGCCCGAGGGCACCGACCAGATCATGGTCGACGCCGACACCGCCGACAAGCACCACCTGAAGCTCGGGGACGACATCGGCGTGATCAGCGCCGTCGGCACGCACTCCGCGAAGATCTCCGGAATCGCCACCTTCACCGTCACCAACCCCGGTGCCGCGATCTTCTACCTGGACACCAGGACAGCCCAGGAGGCGCTCGTCGGGAAGACCGGCGTCTACACGAACGTCAACGTCACCGCGGACAGCGGCGTCAGCGACGCACAGCTGAAGAAGAACGTGGCGGCCGGGATCGGCGGCGCCTACAAGGTGCAGACCGCGAAGGAGACCGCGGACGCCAACCAGAAGGACGTCGAGAGCTTCCTGAGCGTGATGAAGTACGCGATGCTGGGCTTCGCCGGGATCGCCTTCCTGGTCGGCATCTTCCTGATCATCAACACCTTCTCCATGCTGGTCGCCCAGCGCACCCGGGAGATCGGTCTGATGCGGGCGATCGGCTCCTCGCGCCGCCAGGTCAACCGCTCGGTGCTCACCGAGGCCCTGCTGCTCGGGGTGACGGGATCCGTTCTCGGTGTCGGTGCGGGAGTCGGCATCGCGGTCGGCCTGATGAAGCTCATGGGCTCGATGGGCATGCATCTGTCCACCAGTGATCTGACGGTCGCCTGGACGACCCCCGTGGCCGGTGTCGTGCTGGGTGTGGTCGTCACGATCCTGTCCGCCTACCTGCCCGCCCGGCGTGCCGGCAAGATCTCCCCGATGGCCGCGCTCCGCGACGCGGGTGCCCCGGCCGACGCGAGGGCGGGACGGATCCGGGCCCTGATCGGCCTGCTCCTCACCGGCGCCGGCGGCTACTGCCTGTACCTGGCGGCGGCGGCCGACAAGGCCACGGACGGCTCGCTCTGGCTCGGCCTCGGCGTGGTCCTGTCGCTGATCGGCTTCGTCGCCGTCGGACCGCTGCTCGCGGGAGGTGTGGTCCGGGCGCTCGGAGCGGTCGTCCTGCGGATCTTCGGCCCGGTCGGGCGGATGGCCGAACGCAACGCCCTGCGCAACCCGCGCCGCACCGGCGCGACGGGCGCGGCCCTGATGATCGGCCTGGCCCTGGTGGCCTGCCTCTCGGTCGTCGGCTCCTCCATGGTGGCCTCCGCGACCGACCAGCTCGACAAGAGCGTCGGCACGGACTTCATCATCCAGAGCGACAGCGGGCAGCTGATCACCCCGCAGGCGGTCAAGGCCGTGAAGTCCACCCCGGATCTCGAACGGGTCACCGAGTACAGGGTGCTCGACGCCGCACTGACCACGCCCGACGGACGCACCTCCAAGAACGAGACGATCAACGCCGCCGACCCGACCTACGCGCAGGACCTGCGCACCGAGACGGTCGCGGGAGACCTGGCGGACGCCTACCGCCCGGACTCGATGTCCGTCTTCGAAGGGTTCGCCAAGAAGCACGGCATCAAGGTCGGGTCCACCGTGAAGGTCGACTTCAAGGACGGCAGGACGGCCGATCTGACGGTCCGCGCGATCACCAGCGACGACGTCGTGATCGACAAGGGCGCGATGTACGCGTCGATCACCACGGCCGCGAAGTACGTGCCGGCCGACAGCATGCCGCTGGACGTCCTGGTGTTCGCCACGGCCAAGGACGGCCAGGAGACGGCCGCCTACAAGTCGCTGAAGTCGGCACTGCACGACTATCCGCAGTACACGGTCCGGGACCAGACCGACTACAAGCAGGCACTGAAGGACCAGATCGGCCAGCTGCTGAACATGATCTACGGCCTGCTGGCACTGGCGATCATCGTCGCGGTCCTGGGAGTCGTGAACACCCTGGCCCTGTCCGTGGTGGAGCGCACCCGGGAGATCGGTCTCATGCGGGCGATCGGGCTCTCGCGCCGCCAGCTGCGCAGGATGATCCGTCTGGAGTCGGTCGTGATCGCCCTCTTCGGTGCCCTGCTCGGCCTCGGCCTCGGCATGGGCTGGGGCGCGACCGCCCAGAAGCTGCTGGCCCTGGAGGGGCTGCAGGTCCTGGAGATCCCGTGGGGCACGATCATCGCGGTCTTCATCGGCTCCGCGTTCGTGGGCCTGCTCGCGGCCCTGATCCCGGCGTTCCGCGCCGGCCGGATGAACGTGCTGAACGCCATCGCCACCGAGTAGCCATCGGGCGGGGAGAACGGGGGCACGGGGGAAGGCCCGGTGCCGGGGAGCGACCGCTCCCCGGCACCGGGCCTCGCGCGTCGGCCGCTCCGAGCCCTCCGCCGCGGCGGATTCCCCGGGGGCGGTTGCACTCCGTGCCGGGCGTGCGACGGCGGGCGTCGTCCACAGGCCCGGCGTACACCCGCGCAGCGTCGTACGCTGGACAACCCCGGCCCCCGAAACCTCGCGGCCGGGTGTTCGTGTTGCCCACCCGGGACGGGATGCCCCTTCATGAGCCTGCACGGTCTGCTCGACGCCGTCGTCAAGGACACCGCCCTCGCCGAAGCGATCCAGGCGGCCGCAGACGGCAACCGCATGCATGTCGACCTGGTCGGCCCGCCGGCGGCACGCCCCTTCGCGATCGCCGCCCTGGCCCGCGAGACCGACCGGCCCGTGCTGGCCGTGACCGCGACCGGCCGGGAGGCCGAGGACCTGGCGGCTGCCCTGCGCTCCCTGCTGCCCCCCGACGGCGTGGTGGAGTACCCGTCGTGGGAGACCCTCCCGCACGAGCGGCTCAGCCCTCGCAGCGACACCGTCGGCCGTCGGCTCGCCGTCCTCAGACGGCTCGCCCACCCGAGGCCGGACGACCCGGAGACCGGACCGGTCTCGGTTGTCGTAGCCCCCGTGCGTTCCGTGCTCCAGCCCCAGGTCAAGGGGCTGGGCGACCTGGAGCCGGTCGCGCTGCGCACCGGGCAGCGGGCCGACCTGGAGGAGATCGTGGGCGCGCTGGCCGCGGCCGCGTACTCCCGGGTCGAGCTGGTGGAGAAGCGCGGCGAGTTCGCCGTGCGCGGCGGCATCCTGGACGTCTTCCCGCCCACCGAGGAACACCCCCTGCGCATCGAGTTCTGGGGCGACGACGTCGAGGAGATCCGCTACTTCAAGGTCGCCGACCAGCGCTCCCTGGAGGTCGCCGAGCACGGCCTGTGGGCGCCCCCGTGCCGTGAGCTGCTGCTGACCGACGACGTGCGGCGGCGGGCCGCCGCCCTCGCCGAGGCGCACCCCGAGCTGGGCGAGCTGCTCGGCAAGATCGCCGAGGGCATCGCGGTCGAGGGCATGGAGTCCCTCGCCCCCGTGCTCGTCGACGACATGGAACTCCTCCTGGACGTTCTGCCGGCGCGCGCCATGGCCGTCGTCTGCGACCCCGAGCGGGTGCGGACCCGGGCCGCGGACCTGGTGGCCACCAGCCAGGAGTTCCTGCAGGCGTCCTGGGCGGCCACCGCGGGCGGCGGCGAGGCGCCGATCGACGTCGGCGCGGCCTCCCTGTGGTCCATCGCGGACGTTCGGGAGCGCGGCCGCGAGCTGGGCATGCTGTGGTGGTCGGTGTCGCCGTTCGCGGCCGACGACGAGCTGGACTCCCTGGACGGGGACACCCTCAAGCTCGGCATGCACGCGACCGAGACCTACCGCGGCGACACCGCGAAGGCACTCGCCGACACCAAGGGCTGGCTCGCCGACGGCTGGCGCGCCGTGTTCGTGACCGAGGGCCACGGCCCCGCGTCGCGCACGGTCGAGGTGCTGGGCGGCGAGGGCATCGCGGCCCGTCTGGACGCCGACCTCGGGGAGATGTCCCCATCGCTCGTGCATGTGGCGTGCGGCTCGATCGACTACGGCTTCGTGGACCCCGCGCTCGGACTCGCCGTGCTCACCGAGACCGACCTCTCCGGGCAGAAGGCGGCCGGACGCGACGGCACCCGCATGCCGGCCCGGCGCCGCAAGACCATCGACCCGCTGACCCTGGAGCCGGGCGACTACATCGTCCACGAACAGCACGGCGTGGGCCGCTACATCGAGATGGTGCAGCGCACCGTGCAGGGCGCGACCCGCGAGTACCTGGTGGTGGAGTACGCGCCGGCCAAGCGCGGCCAGCCCGGCGACCGGCTGTACATCCCCACCGACCAGCTGGAGCAGATCACCAAGTACGTCGGCGGCGAGGCCCCGACGCTGCACCGCCTGGGCGGCGCCGACTGGACCAAGACCAAGGCCCGCGCGAAGAAGGCGGTCAAGGAGATCGCCGCGGACCTGATCAAGCTGTACAGCGCGCGGATGGCGGCACCCGGCCATGCCTTCGGCGGGGACACGCCCTGGCAGCGGGAGCTGGAGGACGCGTTCCCCTATGTGGAGACGCCCGACCAGCTGACCACGATCGCCGAGGTCAAGGACGACATGGAGAAGTCGGTCCCGATGGACCGACTGATCTGCGGCGACGTGGGCTACGGCAAGACGGAGATCGCGGTCAGGGCGGCCTTCAAGGCCGTGCAGGACGGCAAGCAGGTCGCCGTCCTCGTCCCCACCACCCTGCTGGTGCAGCAGCACTTCGGCACGTTCAGCGAGCGGTACTCGCAGTTCCCCGTGAACGTGCGGGCGCTGTCCCGCTTCCAGACGGAGACGCAGGCGAAGGCGGTCCTGGAGGGACTCAGGGACGGCTCGGTCGACCTCGTCATCGGCACGCACCGGCTGTTCTCCTCGGAGACCAAGTTCAAGGACCTGGGCCTGGTCATCGTCGACGAGGAGCAGCGCTTCGGCGTCGAGCACAAGGAGCAGCTGAAGAAGCTGCGCGCGAACGTCGACGTGCTCACCATGTCGGCGACGCCCATCCCGCGCACGCTGGAGATGGCCGTGACGGGCATCCGCGAGATGTCCACCATCACGACCCCGCCGGAGGAGCGGCACCCGGTGCTGACCTTCGTGGGCCCCTACGAGGAGAAGCAGATCGGCGCCGCCATCCGCCGTGAACTGCTGCGCGAGGGCCAGGTCTTCTACATCCACAACCGGGTGGAGTCGATCGACCGTGCCGCGGCGCGCCTGCGCGAGATCGTCCCCGAGGCGCGGATCGCCACGGCCCACGGCCAGATGTCGGAGCAGACGCTGGAACAGGTGGTCGTCGACTTCTGGGAGAAGAAGTACGACGTCCTGGTCTCCACGACGATCGTCGAGTCCGGTATCGACATCTCGAACGCGAACACCCTGATCGTCGAGCGCGGCGACAACTTCGGCCTCTCCCAGCTGCACCAGCTCCGCGGTCGTGTGGGCCGGGGCCGCGAGCGCGGTTACGCCTACTTCCTGTACCCGCCGGAGAAGCCGCTCACGGAGACCGCCCACGAACGCCTCGCGACGATCGCCCAGCACACGGAGATGGGCGCGGGCATGTACGTGGCGATGAAGGACCTGGAGATCCGAGGCGCGGGCAACCTCCTCGGCGGCGAGCAGTCGGGCCACATCGCGGGCGTCGGCTTCGACCTGTACGTGCGGATGGTCGGTGAGGCCGTCGCCGACTACCGCGCGTCCCTGGACGGCGGGGTGGAGGAGGAGCCGCCGCTCGAGGTGAAGATCGAGCTCCCGGTCGACGCACACGTCCCGCACGACTACGCCCCGGGCGAGCGGCTGCGTCTGCAGGCCTACCGTGCGATCGCCTCCGTGAACACGGAGGAGGACATCAAGTCCGTCCGCGAGGAACTCGTCGACCGCTACGGCAAGCTGCCCGAGCCTGTCGAGAACCTCCTCCTGGTGGCGGCCCTGCGCATGCTCGCCCGTGCCTGCGGCGTCGGCGAGATCGTGCTGCAGGGCAACAACATCCGCTTCGCCCCGGTGGAGTTGAGGGAGTCCCAGGAGCTGCGGGTCAAGCGGCTCTACCCCGGCACGGTCATCAAGCCGACGGCCCACCAGGTCCTGGTGCCGCGCCCGAAGACCGCGAAGGTGGGCGGAAAGCCGCTGGTCGGCCGGGAACTGCTGGGCTGGGTCGGGGAGTTCCTGACCTCGATCCTCGGGTCCTAGGGGCCCGTACGGTTCGGGCCGCGGGCCCCGGCGGACCGCCGGGGCCCACCGGCCTTCCGTCCGCCGGTGTGTCGCCCTCGGGCGTCGGTTCCGTCGGCGCCCTGTTCTCCGGTGCCTTCTCAGCCGGAGCGGAACAGCATCCCGGCCAGCGTGCGGAAGACCTCCTCGGGGTCCCGGTCGCCGATCGGGGCGTCGAGATTGTGGCCGAGGAGGAGTGTCGCGAAGCCGTGGGCCAGGGACCAGGCGGCGACACCGGCGAGGCGGGCGTCGGCGGCACGGCCCGCCGACTCCGAGTCCGCGACGGCCGTGCGCAGGCGCTCGCCCGCCAGAGCCCGGGCCGCCGTCAGTTCCACGTCGTTCCCGCGCAGCAGCTCCGGTGTGAACATCACCTGGAAATGGGCCGGATGCCCGGTCGCGAACCGCACATAGCGGACGCCGGCGTCGCGCAGGCCGTCGGCGTCGCCGAGCGCCGCGGCGAGCAGGGCGTAACCCTCGGCCGCGATCGCCGTGAGCAGGCCGGTGCGGTCCTTGAAGTGATGGGCGGGAGCCGCGTGCGAGACGCCCGCGCGACGGGCCAGATCGCGCAGGCTGAGCGCGGACGGGCCGTCGGTGCTGATGACGTCGAGGGCCGCGGACAGGATCGCGCGGCGCAGGTCGCCGTGGTGGTAGCGGCGGGAGGGCGGCCCTTCGGCTTCCTCGGGCCGCGCGGCCTCTTCGGCCCGGCCGGTCCCCGCGTCCCGCACGGCTTCCTCGGTCCCGGCGGGGTCGGCGGCCGACGTGGTCGTGGTGTCGTTCGCGGTCCGGGTGGTCTTCGCGGTCCTGGCGGCGGTCATGTCCAGCAGCGTACGCGGAATCTAGGCATTGACAAGTTCAGCGGGGTCCGGCAATCTAGTCAGTGTCAAGTTCCATGGTGGCCGAGACGAGGGGTGGGCCATGTCCGGGAATGTCGAGAGCCCGACGAGCGCCGGGGTCGCGGGGGAGAGCGACGCGGTCGAGCCGGGCCGGGTAAGGCAGTTGTGGCACTTGCTCGAGCCTTTGCACGCACTGCTCTACTACGCGCCCGAGGCCTTCGAGGAAGCGGCCGCGCTCGGGTACGGCATCGGGGAGCGCTGGCCGAGCTACTTCCCGTACCGCGCCGCGCCGTTGGGTGCCGTCGGCGGTGAGCGTGCGGCCTCCGCCTTCTACAGCTTCAGTCCGCGCATGGTCGCCGAGAACATCGTTCCCGCATGGCGCGTCGCGCGTCCGGAGGCCGTGTTGAAGGCACGGGAGCGGGCGGTCGACCGGGTCTACCGGTCGATACTGAGCGACCGTGTCGACAGCCCCGAACTCGCGAGGGCCGCCGCGCTCGCCCGTCGCGCGGCCGAGGCCGCGAACACCGCCGGCCGCCCCCTCGCCGCCGCCAACGCCGAACTGCCCTGGCCCCGAGCGCCGCACCAGCAGCTGTGGCACGCGGCCACGATCCTGCGCGAGCACCGCGGTGACGGCCATCTCGCGGCCCTCCTCGTCGCGGGCCTGGACCCGGTCGAGTCTCTGGTCTCCTTCGCCGCGATAGGCGCGGCTTCGGTGGAGCGCTTCGAGAGCCGGGGCTGGACGTCCCAGGAGTGGGCGGCGGCCCGGGACCGGCTCGTTGCCCGCGGCCTGGTGAACCAGGACGGCACGGCGACAGAGGCCGGCCGCGAGCTGAGGCGCCGGGTCGAGCAGCACACCGATGAGCTCGCCGCACAGCCCTGGCTGGCGTCGGGCCCGGCCGCGGCGGCCGAACTGGCCGACCTGCTGGGTGAGTTCTGGGTGGCCGCGCTGAGCTCGGGTCTGCTCCCCTCCGAGACGACGCTCGGCATCGGGAAGGTATGAGGAAGCGCCAAGGCGGCGACGGGGGCCGAACGGTTCGGCGGGGCAGTCCCCGTCCCCGGGACCGGCCGAGCGCGCCCCGGCCGGCCGTACGCGCCCGGCGTGCACCCGGTCGACCGCCGGGCGGTGGTGTGGGCATGACGTCCCGGCCGCTACGGTGAGATCAGGGAAACCGTGCCCACGGGGGGCGGTTCGGACGAGTGCTACGGGCAAGGGGAGGGCGGGGCGCCATGCGTTCCGAGAGGCATATGAGGCACATCGGCGGAACCCGGCGCGTCCTTGTGGCGTCCGCGGCCCTGCTCGGCACCGGGCTGCTGCTCACGGGCTGCGACAGCGCCGACTTCCCCATCGACGACTCCGCCTCGGGCGCCGGTGTCCCGGCACAGAGCGGTCGCGCGGTGAGCCCGCTGGACAACCCCGACGGCACGAAGCCGGGACTGGCCGCGATCACCTCGGCGGCGGACAAGGCGAAGGCGCGCACGCTGATCGAGAAGGTGGCCACAAAGGGGCGCGGCCCCAAGACGGGCTACGAGCGGGACAAGTTCGGGTACGCCTGGATGGACTCCGCCCCCGGCGGCATTCCCTTCGCGCACAACGGGTGCGATTCCAGGAACGATCTCCTGAAGCGTGACGGGGAGCAGGTCCGCTTCCGGTCGGGCTCGGACTGCGTCGTCACCTCCCTGACGCTGCACGACCCCTACACCGGCAAGACGATCGAGTGGACCAAGTCCCGTGCCACCACGATCCAGATAGACCACGTGATGCCGCTCTCCTACGACTGGCAGATGGGCGCCGCGCACTGGACGAAGGGCAAGCGCGAGGACATCGCCAACGACCCGCTCAACCTGATCCCGGTGGACGGCCCCACCAACGGCTCCAAGAGCGACTCGGGCCCGGCCGCCTGGCTGCCCCCGAGCAAGGGGATCCGCTGTTCCTACGCGGTGCGCTTCGCCCAGGTGTCGCAGAAGTACGACCTTCCCGTCACGGCCGCCGACAAGCAGGCGATGCTGGCCCAGTGCGGCGGCTGACCGCTCCCACCTTCGCGTGCCCTGTGTGACGGGTGCCGGATCCCTGCCGCCCGCCCGTCCGCCCGTCCGGCCGCCTGTGCCCGCGTGTCCGCACCGCCGGACGGTGTGCCTTCGCCGAGGCGCGACATGCGGGCAGGGCTCCGGTCGTGAAGGGCGCCGTGGGTCGGTGCGGGCGGGGCCGCCCCCTCCGTTCGGCCCCGACCGCACCGCCCGGTTCATGTCAGCCGCCCAGCTTGTCCAGGTCGAGGACGTCGCCCTTGGGCGCGGCGGCCGGAACGGGCTTCTCGTAGTCCGTGAAGACGATCGTGCCCGGGTCCTTCTTGGAGGTGCTGGTGACCTTCAGGAGGTAGGGCTTGCCCTCGGCGGCGACGTACAGCGTGTAGCGGTCGCTGCCTTCCTTCTCCTCCAGGACGATCGCCGAAGTGCCGTCGACCGTGGTCGTCCGGCCGCGGGTCGCGTCCGAGTTCACGTTCCGGGCGTCGGCCAGCACCGTGTTGAGGTCGCAGAAGCCCGCGATGTCCTTGGCGTCCTGGCCCTTGGCCGACATCTTGGTCCACTTGCCGGCCATCATGGCCACCACCGCGTCGGTGTCGGCCTTGGACTCGCCCTTGCCCTGGGCGCGCAGGAACGCCTCGTCGTACTTCATGTAGACGGTGTCGCCGCTCTTGACCAGGTCGGCCTTGCCCTGTCCGCTCATGTTCATCGTGCCGGCGCACTCGCCCTTCTTGTTCAGGGCCATGTCGATCCGGATCGTGCCCGCGCTCTCGTCGTCGGGGACATCGCCCTTGATACGCAGCGACGTCGCATCGGTGGTGGCCTTCACGGCCCGGTCGGCGATCTCGCCCCCGGTCATCCCGGCGAACGGGCCCTTGGGCTTGTCGTCGGCCGTGTTCTGGCCGGGCAGGCAGCCGGTGAGTCCCGCGGTGGCCGCGGCGGCGAGGCAGAGAGCGGCAAGTGCGGTGCGACGCATGGGAGTTCCTCGAGGTGAGATGGCGTGGAATGAAGTGAGTGGAAGCCGCAGGAGTGCGGGTGCGCGATGGCATGCCCGCCCCGGTGGGGCGGCGAGTCGGGACGACGTCGTCCCGGCCCGGCGGTCCGTCGCCCGGAGGCAGGCGTCGTGCACGCCGACGGTGACGACGGTGGTTCAGGTGACGACGGCGTTCGCCTTGACGGACCCGGGGGAGTGCGGGGCGTTCTCGCCGCACTGCCGGGAGCGCCGGGCGCAGGTCCGCACGGTGCGGTCCGGTGATGGCCCGGAGCGCCGCCCCGCGGGTGCGGACGGCCCCCTGCCGTCCCCGCCGGCTCGGGCATCCGCGTTCGCCGACGCCGTGCCGATGACGACGTCGCAGGTCACGGCGCTCAACACGATGCCTGTACCGATGCCCACGGCAGTCCCCTCCCCCGTACCGACTGTGGCCGCTGCCTTTCCCGGGCGGCCGTTCGTCCGATGAGTCAATAAGACCAGAGCTTGTGAACCGAGTCAACACGAACTCATCATTGAGTCGAGTACACGCGCGTGAAAGGGTGGATCTTGCGTGTATCGGTATGCTCGACGCCAGTGACGGGTGCACCGCACGCGACGACCACCGCGGGCAACGGCGTCGCACGGGCAGTCGGACCGCACAGGGCAGAGGGGAGCCGGGCGGGTGCAGGACAACGGGACAGAGGTGACCGCCGCCGGGATCGCCCGGCTCGCGGGTGTCGGCCGCGCCGCCGTCAGCAACTGGCGCCGCCGCCATACGGACTTCCCCAAGCCGATCGGCGGCACCGAGACAAGTCCCTCCTTCGCCCTCGCCGACATCGAGGAATGGCTGCGCCGCCAGGGAAAGTTGGCCGAGGTGCCCCTGCGGGAGCGCGTGTGGCAGCAGACCGCCGGCCACCCGGAGGGACCCGTCACGGCCCTGGTGCACGCGGGCTGCGCCCTGGTGCTCGTCCACGACCGGCCGACGGTCTGGAAGGAGGCGAGCGCCGGTTCGGACGCCCGACTCGCGGAGCTGCTGCCCACGGCCCTGGAGCAGGTGCTCACCCCCCGCACGGGCGTGCCGGTCCCCACACCCGCCGAACTCCTGCCCTCCGCCCCGCTGCTGCGCGCCGCCGCCCAGCTCGCCGCCGAGCTGAGCGCTCCAGGGGCATACGAGTTCCTGCTCGGACGCCATCTCGACGCCAACCCACGCCAGTACACGCTCACCCCGGGCGATCTCGCCGCCCTGATGGCGGACCTCGCCGGCCCCGCCCGGACGGTTCTCGACCCGGCCTGCGGCACGGGCGCCCTGCTGCGGGCCGTCGCTCCCGCTCCCGCCCAGGAACTGCACGGCCAGGACAGCGACCAGCATCTCGCCGCGCTCAGCGCGCTGCGCCTCACACTGCACACGAAGGCGGCCGTGCGCACCGCAGCGGGCGACAGCCTCCGGGCCGACGCCTTCGACACCCTCCGGGCAGACGCCGTGCTGTGCCACCCGCCGTTCAACGAGCGCAACTGGGGCCACGACGAACTCGCCTACGACCCCCGCTGGGAGTACGGCTTCCCGGCCCGTATGGAGTCCGAACTCGCCTGGGTGCAGCATGCGCTGGCCCGTCTCAAGGACGGCGGCACCGCTGTCCTGCTGATGCCGCCCGCTGCCGCCTCCCGGCGCTCCGGCCGCCGCATCCGCGCCGATCTGCTGCGCCGCGGCGCCCTGCGGGCCGTGCTCGCCCTGCCCGCCGGTGCGGCACCACCGCACAACATCCCGTTGCACCTGTGGGTGCTGCGCCGCCCCGCATCGGCCGCCGTACAGCCCGAGTTGCTGGTCGCGGACGCCGGGGCACTCACGGCCGAGGGACGGGGCGGACCCGACTGGCAGGCGGTGCGCTCGATGATGCTCGACGCCTGGCGCCGGTTCGCCCGCAACGGCAGCGCACCTTCGGTGCCGGGCCTGAGCCGGTCCGTTCCCGTCATCGAACTCCTCGACGACGACGTCGATCTGGCCCCCGCCCGCCATCTGCCGCCTGCCGCGGCGGGCGGCGGCGCCGAGGAGCTCGGTGCCCTGCGGGCACGCCTGGACGAGACCCTCCGCCTCACCGCCGACCTCGCCCCGCCCGCCGCCGACACCACCGAACAGGGCCGCTGGCCGATCACCACGGTCGGCGAACTGGCCCGTGCGGGCGCGCTGGTGATGCGGACCGGCGGACACGGCCCCCATGCGCGTGTGCTCACCGACCACGACGTCGTCGCCGGTGTCGCGCCCTCCGGCACGCTGCCCGACTCCGGGGAGGACCCGGTCCTCGTCGAGGAGGGCGACGTGGTCGTCCCGGTCCTGGGCGGCGGCGCCGTCGCGCGGGTGATCGACGAGGCGACCGCGGGGGCGGCGCTCGGGCGCAACCTCACGCTGCTGCGCCCCGACCCGGCCGCCGTCGATCCCTGGTTCCTCGCCGGTTTCCTGCGCGGCACCGCCAACAACCGCCAGGCCAGCAGCTACGCCTCCACCGCGACCCGGCTCGACGTGCGCCGGCTCCAACTGCCGAGGCTGCCGCTCGACAAGCAGCGCCGTTACGGCGCGCGCTTCCGGGCGCTCGCCGCGTTCGAGGACACCTTGCGCCTCGCGGGCCGCCTCGGTGACCAACTCGTGCGCGGCCTGTACGACGGACTGACGGACGGCAGGGTCGCGCCGGACTGACGGGCGCACCCGGGCCGCCGCACCCGCATCCCGCGCCCCGCCCGACGCCTCGACCGGATCACAAGGACAACGGTTCGGTGCAACCCGTGACTGTGTGTCCGAGCCGGGCTATACGCTCGGACCTCGACACTCGTACGCTCGTCCTCACCCGGTCCCAGGAGCAGTCATGTACGGCCACGGCGCGGCGCCGCCCACCCGCACGTCGGGCACCGTCATCACCCTGCGGGTGCTGTTCGTCATCGCGGGCTTCCTCAGCTGCGGGCTGCTCTCCTGCCTGCCGCTGTTCCGGGTGGCAGTGCTGCGTGGCAGGCGGACGGACTGGCTGCTGGCCTGGATCAGTCTTCCGGTGGCCATCGGCTGCCTCGCCGTCGTCGGCTCCGTCCCCGAGAGTGACCACCGGGGCGACGTCGCGCTGGCGCTGGTCCTCATCCTCGGCGCGTTCAGCGGTGCCTACTTCCTGGTGTTCGACATACGCCACCACCGAGCCCAGCCTCCCCTCGGCCCCGCACCGCAGCAGACGGGCGCCTACCTGCCGCCCCAGCCGCCGCCGCAGGGCTACGGATATCCACCGGTCCCCCAGCCGTACCAGGCGGCGCAGCATCCGCCGCAGTACACGCCGCCGACCCCGCCACCGCAGCGTCCCGCGCCCGCCCGCATCGACCAGGTACGCGCCGAACTGGACGAACTGAGCGACTACCTTCGCAAGCACGAGGACGGTAGGTGAGCGTGGCGACCGGACGCGTCGTCGCCGGCCGCTACGAACTGTCGACGCTCATCGGCCAAGGCGGTATGGGCCAGGTCTGGACGGCGTACGACCAGCGGCTGGACCGCCGGGTGGCCGTCAAGCTGCTGCGTCCCGACAAGGTGGCCGGCCACGAGGCCGACGAACTGCGCAGCCGTTTCGCGCGGGAGTGCCGGGTGACCGCGCAGGTCGACCACCCGGGGCTGGTCACCGTGCACGACGCCGGCAGCGAGGGGGAGGAGCTGTACCTCGTCATGCAGTACGTCGACGGGGCCGACCTCGCCGACCACCTCGCGGAGCACGATCCCTACCCCTGGCAGTGGGTGGTGGCGGTCGCCGCCCAACTGTGCGCCGTGCTGTCCGCGGTGCACGCCGTGCCGATCATCCACCGGGACCTCAAGCCGCGGAACGTGAT
>Ga0102590_1000902_pt1 | contig 53640 bp, 41 predicted proteins | sample AraplaMF_Col_mMF_FD_76859 | JGI IMG/M metagenome (GOLD analysis project Ga0102590, IMG submission 76859) | Arabidopsis root microbial communities from the University of North Carolina, USA - plate scrape MF_Col_mMF | ecosystem: Host-associated > Plants > Roots > Endosphere | place: USA...
CGCCCGCACCCCGACGGGGCTGGGCGCGGGCGAGTACGCGGTCGCGTTGTCGATCAGCTCGGCCAGCAGGTGGATCACGTCGGCCACCGCGGGCGGGGAGAGGTACACGTCCTCGTCGGTGTGCACCTCGACCCGCCGGTACTCGGCGACCTCGCCGACGGCGCTGCGCAGGATGTCGACCAGCGAGACCGGTTCGCTCCAGTGGCGCCGGGGCCGCTCACCGCTGATGATGACGAGGTTCTCCTCGTAGCGGCGCAACTGGCTGGCGGTGGAGTCGAGTTCGTACAGCCCTTGGAGGACGTCCGGGTCCTGGTGGCGGCGTTCCAGCGCATCGAGCTTGCTGAGCTGGAGGTTGACCAGGTTCTGGCTCTGCCGGGCGATACCGAGGATGACCTTCTGGAAACCGCGCCGGGTGTCGGCGAGTTCGACCGCCGTGTGCACGGCCGTGCGCTGGGCGGTGTTGAACGCCTGGGCGACCTGGCCGAGTTCGTCGTCGCCGTAGTCCAGCGGCGGGGTCGCCGACTCCACGTCGACCTTCTCCCCCCGGTCCAGCCGGGCGACCACGTCGGGCAGCCGGTCCTGCGCCAGGCCGAGCGTGGCGGCCCTCAGGCCCCTCAGCCGCCGGGACAGGGACCGGGTGATCCGCCAGGACATGCCGACGCACAGCAGCAGTGCGGCCAGGCCGGCCGCGCTGAGGAACCCGGCCTTGATCAGCAGCCCGTCGGACCTCTCGGCACTGCGGTCGAGCAGGAGCGCCGTCTGCTGCCGGATCAGCGTCGCGTACTGGTCGGAGAGCCTGGTCATCGCCGTGCTCCATCGTTTCCGCGCGTCCGGCAACGCCATCCCGTGCGAGCCGCCGGTCCTCACGCGTGCCGCGAGCACCTGGTCCTCGACGGTCTGCAGGGCATGCCACTGCGCCGACTGCAGGATCCTTTCGGTCTCGGTCTTCGTACTGCCCTCGAGCGAGGGGACGATCTGGTCCTCGACCAGCCAGCGGCGGGCGTGGACCAGCTGTGCGAACCGGTTCCAGGTCGTGTCGTCCAGGTGCCCGGACGGCCAGGCCAGGGTGAGCTGTGCGTCCTCCTGGGAGACCAGCTCGGCGGCGTGCTCCAGCGCGACGAGCGGTTCCGCCTGCGAGGTGAGGTCGCCGTCGTCGACCTGGGAGAGCTCCTGGAAGGCGTGCACCTGGTCGTCGATAATGGCGGTGTACTGGTCCACGGCCTGCCCGGCGGTGATGTCGGTCGGGTGGTCCACCTGGTCCCGGTAGTACTCCAGGCTGCCCACCGACGCGACGACCGAGTACATGCGGTCCCTGATGCGGGCGGGCGCCCTCTTGATCGCGTCGGCCTGGTCCACCAGTTGTGCCACCGCCGTGTCCGTCTTCGCCCGCTGTGCGTCGAGGGCGGCCCGGGAGCCGTGCGGCGCGGCCAGCCACGCCGCCGACAGGCTGCGTTCCTGCTGCAGTGCGAGTGCCGCCTCGGTGCCCATGGCACCGGTCGACCTGCTCAGCTCCGTCTGCGAGCGCAACCTCAGCCCCTCGGACAGCATCTGGGTCGTCGTCACGGTCCAGATGACGGCGAGGGTGACGCTGGGCACCAGAGCCAGCAGGATCAGGGAGAGGCGTATGGAGGCGAGACGGCGCCGGAGAGCTGTCGGAGTCCGTCGAGACATCGTCGTCCTAGAGCGAACCGGGGAACGGGGGGTGGGGACGAACGCGGGGTGACTGCGTGTCCGATGCGGCACAGGGGGTGCGCAGGATGCTATCCGCACATCTGACCCAACGCACCGAGAGCCGCGGAATCGACGCGAGATCGACCCCCGGCACGGCGTCCGCTCAGCGCGTGCCGTCGGCCGCGAGTCTCGCCACCGATGCGACGTTCGCCTTGGTCACGAACGCCGGACCGGTGAGCACCGGCGCGACGCCGCCTCCGCTGACGTTGCCGTTGGACTTGTAGAGCCAGAGCGCGTCGACGGCGAGATAGCCCTGCAGATAGGGCTGTTGGTCGACCGCGAACTGCACGTCGCCGTCCTGCACGGCCTTGACCAGGTCCTTGTTGAGATCGAAGGTGGCGACACGGGCCCTGCTGTCCGCCTGCCGCACGGACCGGACGGCGGCAAGGGCGAACTGCGCGCCCAGCGTGACCACTTCGTCGATGCCCGGGTCCTGCCGCAGCCTGGCCGCGACCGACTCGGTCAGGGCGTTCGTGTCGGTGCCGTCCACATAGAGCATGTCGGTGTCGCCGCCGAACGCCTTCTTCACGCCGGCGCAGCGCGCCTCCAGGGCCACGTTGCCCCGCTCATGGATGACACACAGGGCGTGGTGGGCGCCGAGACCGTCCAGCTTGTCGCCCACGGCCCGGCCCGCGAGGCTCTCGTCCTGGCCGAAGTACTCGAGGACGCCGTCGGAACGCCAGGCGTCGATACCGGAGTTGAGACCGACGACCGGTATGCCGGCCGCCCTGGCCTCGCCGATCGGGCCCTTCATGGCGTCCGGTTTGGCGAGCGTCAGCGCGATGCCGTCGGCGCGGTCCCGGATCGCGTCCCGCACCAGTTCCGCCTGACCCGCCGCATCGGGGTCGTTCGCGTACGTCAGGTCGGCGCCGTCCTTCGCCGCCGCCGCCTCCGCACCCTTCTTCACCAGCTCCCAGAACGCGTCCCCCTCGGCTCCGTGGGTGACCAGGGTGACTCTGAGCCCCGCGGCACCGGGCACCTTCGCGTCCGAGCCGGACGGGGAGTCACCGGAGCCGGTGCAGCCGGCCATGAGCAGGCAGACGACGGCGGCGCAGGCGACGGCCGTCGCCCGTGCGGATCCGCGGAGGGGGTGGGGTGTGGGAGGAGTCTTCATGGGGGTGCGGCACCTCGCTGTGCAGCCGAGCAGGAGGAAGGCTGGGCCGGAGCAAATCGCGGGTGACCGCCGGTGGTCAAGTCGGCTACCCCTTGTAGCGGTTGTTGCCGCCGCATTGTGACGTGGCCGGTGGGCCGGCCGTCCACCGCGGCCACCCGGCGCCGCGTGCCCTGTCCATGCGAAGGCCCCCTCGGCTCCGGGGAGCCGAGGGGGCCTTCGGACGTGCTCAGCCCTCGTCGGGCGTCAACCGCATCGAGATGCTGTTGATGCAGTACCGCTGATCGGTCGGCGTGGGATAGCCCTCGCCCTCGAAGACGTGCCCCAGATGCGATCCGCAGCGGGCGCAGCGCACCTCGGTGCGGACCATTCCGTGCGAGCGGTCCACCAGCAGCTCCACCGCTTCGGTGTCCTTCGGGTCGTAGAAGGACGGCCATCCGCAGTGGGACTCGAACTTCGTGTCCGAGGTGAACAGTTCCGCGCCGCAGGCCCGACAGGAGTAGACGCCCTTGGTCTTGGTGTCGGTGTACTCACCCACGAAGGCGGGTTCCGTGCCGGCCTGGCGCAGTACCGCGTACTCCGCCGGGGTCAGCTCCGCCCGCCACTGCTCGTCCGGCTTGTCGACGTCGTACGACATGTAGGCCAACCCCTTACTTCCGTGTCACTTCTGTGCGAGACGTTCCAGGATCCGCGGGCCGAGGTCGGTGACGTCGCCCGCTCCCATGGTGAGAACGAGATCGCCCTGCTTCGCCATTCCCGCCACGACCGCGGGGGCCTCCGCCTTGTCGTGGACGGCCCGCACGTCCGCGCCGGCCGTCCGCGCCGCATCGATGATCAACTCACTCGTCACGCCGGGGATCGGGTCCTCACGGGCCGGGTAGATGTCCAGGACCACCGAGGCGTCCGCCAGCGCGAGCGCCTCGCCCATCTCCTTGCCCAGCTCCTGGGTGCGGGAGAACAGGTGGGGCTGGAAGAGCACCAGGATGCGGGCCTCGCCGGCCGCCGCCCGCATCGCCTCCAGGTCCGCCGTCATCTCCGTCGGGTGGTGCGCGTACGAGTCGATCACCTGGACGCCCGACTCCTCGCCCTTGAGCTGGAGACGGCGCTTCACGCCCGTGTAGGCCCCGAGGGCCGACGCCAGCTCGGCCGCCGGGACACCCAGCGCCACGCCCGCGGCCAGCGCCGCCACGGCGTTGTGCGCGTAGTGGCGGCCGGGGACGGAGACCGTGAAGGTCAGCCGGGAGCCGCCGAGGTCCACCGTCACCTCGCTCTTCAGTCCCTGCGGGACCACGGAGAGGATGCGGACGTCGGCGTCCTGCGACTCCCCGTACGTCACCGTCCGCACCGATCCCGCCAGCCGTCGCGTCAGCTCGCGTGCGCCCTCGTGGTCGGCCGCCACCACCAGCGTCCCGCCGGGCACGATCCGGCCCGCGAAGGTCTGGAAGGAGTCGTAGATCTCCTCCATGGACGCGTAGTTCGCGTGGTGGTCGAGTTCGACGTTGAGGACGATCGCGACCTCGGGCGCGTACTTGTGGAAGCTGCGGTCGCTCTCGTCGGCCTCGGCGACGAAGATGTCGCCCTCGCCGTGCAGCGCGTTGGAGCCGGGGGCGTCCAGGTCGCCGCCGATCGCGTAGGACGGCGAAAGGCCAAGCTCGGTCAGGGACACCGCCAGCATCGACGTCGTCGTCGTCTTGCCGTGGGTGCCGGCGACCGCGATCGGGCGCAGGCCGTCCATCAGGCCTGCCAGGGCGTCCGAGCGGTGCACCACGGGGATGCCCAGCTCCGCCGCCCGCGCCAGCTCCGGGTTGTCGGCCCGGATGGCGGAGGAGACGACGACGCAGCCGGCGTCGTCGGCGAGATGCTCGGCCGCGTGACCGATGTGCACCGTCACGCCCAGCGCGCGCAGGGCCTCGGCGGTGGGCGAGTCCTTGGCGTCACTGCCCGCCACCACGGCGCCACGCTGGGCGAGGATCTTCGCGATGCCCGACATTCCGGCGCCGCCGATGCCGATGAAGTGCGGTCGGTCCATGGCGGTGGGGATGCCGGGTGCCATGCGTGTCTCCTGAGTGCTGGTACGGCGTGCGTTCAGCGTCCCAGCCTATTGCGTGCCGTCCGGGTCGACGTACACCGACCGGTCACTGCGCCTTGCTGTGCGAGAACAGCTTCAGCACCGGCACGCCCACCTTGTGCCGGGCTCTCGACGCCCAGTCGCGGTGGAAGAACTCCTCCACGTAGTGGGGGTCGGTCAGCACGATCACCTCGTCCGCGCCGATCTCCGCGACGAGCGCCTTGAGCGCGTCCAGCGGATGGTCCTCGATGAGCCTGCCCTCGGCCTCGCTGCCCGCCGCGTGCAGAGCGGCAAGGGAGACGTCCAGCGCCTGCCGCCCCAGGGCCGCGGCACTCCTGCCCTCGGGCGTGTCCCGCTCGTGCGCCGCCTCGTCCAGCTCACCCAGGGCGATGTCGTCGATGGCCCGCAGCAGGCGGTCCGCCTGGTCGCCGCGGGGCTGCAGCAGCACGTGGAAGGTGACCGACTCGTCACCGTGCAGGGTGGTGACGAATTCCACGTCGGCGGATGTGAGGGCCTTCTCGATCATCAGTACGCTCGTGAACACGACGGGCGCCCCTTCTTCTCTTCGAATCCTTGAGAACCCCGGCGGGCCTCTGCTGCGCGGGCCCTTCGAGGTCTTGCGGAAACCATCCTGCCCCGTGATCGGACGGGCACCACGAGATTGAGTGTGCCCATCGGGAAATAAACGGAACGGGATATTCCATAACATGCCGGAAGATCCCCGAAAAACCGGTACATAGGGGTCCGATTCCGCAGAGATCATGACGTCATCTCGGCTGGTCGCGGCAGTAGCGGCCGAACAGGAAGCCTTCCTCCTCCAGCAGCGACACCAGCGTGAACCGCCGGGGCACCGCGACCGAGGGACCCCCGGCGATCCGCTGCGCGTCGCCCGCCGTGAGCATCGGGGAGACGGTCAGACAGAGCTCGTCGAGGACCCCGGACGCCACCAGCTGCCCCAGCAGGCGCGGGCCGCCCTCGGTGAGCAGCCGGCTCATGCCGAGGTCCGCGAGGGCGCGTACGGCACGGACCGGGTCCACCCCCATGCCGTCCCCGGCGATCACCACCCGGGCGCCGGCCCGCTCGGCGGCGGCCACCCGGTCCGGCGCCGCCGCGGCACCGGTCAGCACCAGCGTGGGCACCAGGGGCGAGCTGAACAGCGGCTCCGAGAAGTCCAGCTCGAGGCTCGCGCTCACCACGGCGATCGCGGGCGCCGGTCCCTGCCCGGCGGCCTTCCGCAGCGCCGCGAAGGCTTCCCGTTCGCGCGCCGGGCGGTATCCCTCCTGCCGTACCGTCTGCGCGCCCACGACCACCACGTCCGCGAGCCCCCGCAGTGTGCCGAAGATCCGCATGTCGGCGGCGTTCGAGATGGGCTGGGAGCGGCCGTCGTGCTGGGCGGCCCCGTCGAGGGTGGAGACCATGTTGGCCCGCAGCCACGGCTCCCGGCCGCCCGTACCGGTCTCGGGGTAGGCGTACGCCGCGGCCAGTTCCTCCGGCGTCCACTCGCGGTCGCCGGGCGGGACGGCAGGGCCGGCGCCCGCAGTCGCACCACCCGGTCGGGCCACTGTCTCGTCGGTCACAGGGAACAGGCGTCGCATGCCGAGCAGTGTGGCACGGCGCTTAAGCTGGTGAACCGTGTCGTCCTCCACCGCCGCCTCCGGGATCGAGCCGATAGCCGAAACGGCTCCGCTCTCCCTGTCCTCCCGCGAGCCGCACGTCCCCGCCGACCGGCTCGTCGCCGAAATGGTGCCGCCGCCGCGCTTCGACTCGGTCCGCTTCGCGACGTACATCCCGGACCCGAACCAGCCCAGCCAGAGCGAGGCCGTCCACGTCCTCGAGGACTTCGCCGGGGGGCTCGGCGGCGCGCACGCGGTGTCCGCCGGGCGCTCGTTCTTCGGCTTCGGGAAGGCCAGGGCGAAGGCGCCCGCCGGTCCCCGCGGCGTCTACCTCGACGGCGGGTACGGCGTCGGCAAGACCCACCTGCTCGCCTCCCTGTGGCACGCGACCCCGGCCGCTCCCTCGCTGAAGGCCTTCGGCACCTTCGTGGAGCTCACGAACCTGGTCGGCGCGCTGGGCTTCCAGCAGACGGTCCGCACGCTCTCCGGCCATCGCCTGCTGTGCATCGACGAGTTCGAGCTCGACGACCCGGGCGACACCGTCCTCGTCTCCACCCTGCTCGGCAAGCTCGTCGACGCGGGCGTCGCCCTCGCAGCCACCTCCAACACCCTGCCGGGCAAGCTCGGCGAGGGCCGCTTCGCCGCCGCGGACTTCCTGCGCGAGATCCAGGGCCTGTCCGCGCGCTTCCGCACGCTGCGCATCGACGGCGAGGACTACCGCCACCGCGGTCTGCCCGAGGCCCCGGCGCCGTACAGCGACGAGCAGGTGACCAAGGCGGCGTACGCCACCCCGGGCGCCTCGCTCGACGACTTCCCGCACCTGCTGGAGCACCTCGCGCGTGTGCACCCGAGCCGGTACGGCGCACTGACCGACGGCCTCAGGGCGGTCTGCCTGACCGACGTCGGGCCGGTGCCGGACCAGTCCACCGCACTGCGGCTCGTGGTGCTCGCGGACCGGCTCTACGACCGCGAGGTGCCGGTACTGGCCTCCGGAGTGCCGTTCGACAAGCTGTTCAGCGACGAGATGCTGAACGGCGGCTACCGCAAGAAGTACTTCCGCGCGATCTCCCGCCTCACGGCGCTCGCCCGGGACGCGAAGGGTTTCGTCGAGGCGTAACAGAACCAAACGGATGTGCACCACCGGCGCGTTCCGGCCATCCTCACCTCGATTTTTGGGCTCTCCTTTACCTGAAGCGCGAAGTTGACCCTGCAAACGCGCAAGCCGGGTTAACGTGTTCGCCGAGGCACCTACGACGGACGCTCATGGCGGGGAGGGGAGGTCATGGGACGAGGCACGGCGGTCCGGTTCACTCCCGCGATTCTCTCCGCCGTCCTGCTGGCCCTGTATCTCCTCGCGCCCTCCGCGTCCCCCGCCTCGGCGCACAAGCCCCGTGCGACCGCCGCCGCAACCCCGGAAGCGGTCATGAGCAAGCGCGCTGACGAGGCCGTCACCCGCGGTGGTCTCGGACACTCCCCGGGCCCCACAGGTCCGCTGCGCACCCGCGACCGCCACCGCGCATCCGCGGACGCGGTTCCGGAGCCCCCCGCGCCCACGCGGCAGGCGGGCGACATCACCGACGGGCGGCCGCCGACCGCGCACCGCACCGCACCGGGCATATCAAGACCGTCAACCGCTCATTCTCCCGCGGCACTTCAGGTGTTCCGCCGCTGAGCTGCTCCCTGGGTACGGACTGACCCGACCCTCCCCTCACCACGCCACGTTGGCCGAGCGCGTCGACGTGGGGTCATGTCGCCGTACCCGCATCTGCCACGTTCTCGTACGCCGACGCGCCATCCGAGGCGCGCCAGGAGGAACTGACAATGCAGCCCCTCATCGATCACGCCCGTGCGCACGGACAGCGCCCGGAGGACTTCGCCCCGCTGGCCGACGGCCAGTCGCCCGAGGTCCTGTTCATCACCTGCTCGGACTCCCGGGTGGTCCCCGCGCTGATCACCGGAGCCCGGCCCGGTGAGCTCTTCGAACTGCGCACCGCCGGCAACATCGTGCCCCCGTACGTCTCCGACCGCCCCACCGGCGAAGCGGCCACCATCGAGTACGCCGTCGAGGTGCTCGGCGTCGGTGACGTCGTCGTCTGCGGCCACTCCCACTGCGGAGCCGTCGGCGCGCTGGTGCGCGGCGACGACCTCACCGCAGTGCCGGCCGTGCGTGACTGGCTGGCGCACGCCGCACCCGAACCACAGGCGTCCGACGCCGACGACCCGACGGTCGCCGAGGCCGTCCAGAACCATGTGCTCGCGCAGTTGCTGCGCCTGCGGTCCTACCCGTGTGTCGAACAACGCCTGGCCACGGGCCGGCTGCGTCTGCACGGCTGGTACTACGAGGTGCACACCGGTGCGGTACGCACACACAGCGCCTCCACCGACACGTTCGAAGCGCTGTGAGCGGGCCGATGACCGCACTGCGCGGATTACCGCATCTCAAAGGGGACTTCGCCGCCTCCCTCGTCGTCTTCCTCGTCGCGCTACCGCTGTGCGTGGGGGTGGCCGTCGCCTCCGGCGTACCCGCCGAACTCGGCCTGGTCACCGGCATCGTGGGCGGCATCGTCACCGGGCTGATGCGCGGGAGCAGCCTCCAGGTCTCCGGGCCGGCGGCGGGGCTGACCGTGCTGGTCTTCGAGGCGGTGCGGGAGTTCGGGCTCCCGGTGCTGGGCGCGATCGTGCTCGCCACCGGTGTGCTCCAGCTCCTCATGGGCGCCCTGCGGCTGGGGCGCTGGTTCCGGGCGATCTCCGTCTCCGTGGTGGAAGGCATGCTGGCCGGCATCGGTCTGGTGCTGGTCGCCGGGCAGCTGTACTCGGTGGCCGGGCAGCAGGCCCCCGCATCCGGCCCGGAGAAGCTGGCCGGACTGCCCGGGGCGCTGGCCGGCGCCGTCGCGAACACCGAGGCGCTCCCCGCACTCGCCCTCGGTGCCGGCACCATCGCCGTCCTCCTGCTGTGGCCGTACCTGCCCCGCGTGGTGCGGGCGGTGCCCGGGCCCCTCGCTGCGGTGGCGCTCGCCACCCTCGCCACCGCCGTCCTCGGACTGCGGGTGGCCACGGTCGAGGTCAGGGGACTGCTGGACTCCGTCCACCCACCGTCCCTTGACGCCCTCGGTGAACAGGCGAGTGTCGGCCTGCTCGGCACGATCGTCGCGTTCACCCTGATCGCCTCGGCCGAGTCGCTGTTCAGCGCCGCCGCCGTGGACCGGCTGCACAACGGTCCACGCACCGAGTACAACAGGGAGCTGATGGCCCAGGGCGCCGGCAACACGGTCTGCGGGCTGCTCGGCGCGCTGCCCATGACCGCGGTGATCGTGCGCAGCGCGGCCAACGTCCAGGCCGGTGCCAGAACCAAGGCCTCCCGGGTGCTGCACGGCGTGTGGCTGCTGCTGTTCGCGGCACTGCTGCCGTCCGTGCTGGCGCACATACCGATCCCCGCGCTGGCCGGGATCCTCGTGTACTCCGGCGCCAGGCTCGTCCCCGTGCGGCAGCTCGTCACCCTGTGGCGGGAGCACCGGGGCGAGGCGTTCATCCTCGTGGTCACCGCGCTGTCGATCGTCGCGGTCAGCATGTTCGAAGGGGTGCTCATCGGCCTTGCCCTCGCCGTTGCGAAGACCGCCTGGGAGGCCTCGCACATCAGGCTGGAGGTCGTCGACAAGGGCGCGGGCCCGGTCCAGGCGCATCTGTCGGGCAACGCGACCTTCCTGCGGCTGCCGAAGATCCTCGACAGCCTGGAGGCGCTTCCCCAGGACCGTCCCGTCGAGCTGGACCTGTCGGGACTGCACCACCTCGACCACGCCTGCCGTACGGCCCTGGAGAACTGGGCGGAACGGCACAGCGCGGCCGGGACGGAGCCGGTGCGGATGACGTCCGGCCGCTGACGGCGCACAACCGTTCCGCCCCTGCGGGCGAGGGCCTGCCGGCATCGCTCCGGTGGCCCTCGCCTCGTGGGCTTCGACGGAATTATGGTGGCAAGTACAGACATACCTGGCCTCTCGACGAGGAGGTCGTCATGATCCAGGAGCTGGTGGGTGCCTTGGTGGCGGCGGGCGCCGTCGGGCTCGTGGGCCTCGCCGCCGCGGCGCGGGTCATCAAGCAGTACGAGCGTGGCGTGGTCTTCCGGTTCGGACGGCTTCTCGGGTCCCCCAGGGCGCCGGGCTTCACCGTGATCGTTCCGGGAGTCGACCGGATGCACAAGGTGAACATGCAGATCGTCACGCTGCCCATCCCCGCCCAGGAAGGCATCACGCGGGACAACGTGACCGTACGGGTGGACGCCGTCGTCTACTTCAAGGTGGTCGACGCGGCGAACGCGCTCATCCAGGTGGAGGACTACCGGTTCGCGGTCTCGCAGATGGCACAGACCTCGCTGCGCTCGATCATCGGCAAGAGCGATCTGGACGACCTGCTCTCCAACCGGGAGAAGCTCAACCAGGGGCTCGAGCTGATGATCGACAGTCCGGCCATCGGCTGGGGTGTGCAGATCGACCGGGTCGAGATCAAGGACGTGTCCCTGCCCGACACGATGAAGCGTTCGATGGCCCGGCAGGCGGAGGCCGACCGTGAGCGCCGCGCACGCATCATCAACGCGGACGCGGAGCTGCAGGCCTCCAAGAAGCTGGCCGAGGCCGCCGGGGTGATGTCCGAACAGCCCGCCGCGCTCCAGCTGCGGCTGCTGCAGACCGTGGTCGCGGTCGCGGCCGAGAAGAACTCCACCCTTGTGCTGCCGTTCCCGGTCGAACTGCTGCGCTTCCTCGAACGGGCGGCGCCCCCGGACGGAGCGCAGGGCCCCGACGAAGGCCGGTCCTCGCCGGCGCCGACTGCCGAGGAGAAGGCGACTTCCACGCCCTCGACGGCACCGAAGCCCTTGGAGAAAGCCGCGCCCTCGCCGGCGGACGCGGTCGCGTCGGCGGCCGATCGACCCGTCGAACAGGTGCCGGCACCCGAGGCGGCCCCGGTGCCCGAGCCGACCGCACTGCGGTCCGGCCCCACAGCCGACGGCTCCCCGTCGGCCCAGCCGTAGATCTGGACCGGCCACCCGCGCAGAAGCGCACGGCGGCCGGGGAATTGAGAGGCGCCCCTGCACGCCGCCTGCTAGGTTCTGCGACATGCAGCGCGCCCATGTGTCCACGACGACGCCGGAGAGTGTCCCGGCGCGCTGACAGACGACCTAAGGTCGAAGCCCCGGGGCGAGCGCCCCGGGGCTTCGCCGTGTGTGGCCCCCTCGCCCCCGACGAGAGGAGACCACGATGCACGACCACCGCCGCCTCGGCCGTGAACTCGATCTGTTCGACACCGACCCGCTGGTTGGCGCCGGCCTGCCGTACTGGCTGCCCGACGGCGCCGTCGTACGGCACACCCTCGAGGAGTACGTGCGCGACCTGGAACGCCGTGCGGGCTATCGGCACGTGTACTCGCCGGTCCTCGGCAAGCGGGAGCTGTACGAGATCTCCGGGCACTGGGCGCACTACAGCGACGACATGTTCCCGCCCATGGATCTGGGCGGCGAACAGGTCGTGCTGCGCCCGAGCCTGTGTCCCCACCACGCCCTCATCTACCGCTCCCGCCCGCACAGCTATCGGGAGCTTCCCCTGCGGATCGCGGAGTTGGGCGGCATGTACCGCTCCGAGCTGTCCGGGGTGCTCGGCGGACTGACCCGGGTCCGGGCCATCCAGCTGAACGACGCGCATGTCTTCTGCACCCTGGACCAGGCGGTCGAGGAAGCGGAAGCGGCGCTGCGCATGATCGGCGAGGCCCATGCGGCGCTCGGCATCCGCCCGGCCCGGCACCGGCTGTCGCTGCCGGGCCCCGGTGGCAAATACGTCGCGGATCCGGACCTGTGGCGCCGGGCATCGGCGATGCTGCGCGAGGTCCTGGACCGTACCGGTATCGCCTACGAGGCGGTGGAGGGCGAGGCCGCGTTCTACGGCCCCAAGATCGACGTCCAGATCGCCGATCCGGCGGGTCGGGAGACCACCCTCTCCACCGTGCAGATCGACCTCCATCAGCCGGAGCGCTTCGATCTGCGCTACACCGGCCCCGACGGCGCCCGTCACCGCCCGGTGATGGTCCACCGCAGCGTCATCGGCAGCCTGGAACGTGCCGTCGCCCATCTTCTCGAGGTGCACGCCGGCGCCTTCCCCGCCTGGCTCGCCCCGGTCCAGATCGTCGTCCTGCCCGTCTCCGACACCGAGTCCGAGGATGCCGCACGGCTGGTGGAGCGGTGTCTGGAGCGAGGGCTGCGGGCCCGGTCGGCCACCTCCGAGGAGGGCACCCTCGGCGCGCGCGTCCGGGCGGCACGCCTGGTGCCCTACCAAGCGGTCATCGGAGCCCGGGAGGCCGCGGTCGATCATGTCTCGCTGCGCCTGCGGGACGGCCGGCGCCTGGAGGCGCAGCCCGCCGAGGGAGTACTGCACCGTGTCGGCGGGCTCGTCGCCCGCCGATCCGTCGGCCTCTGGGACGCGTGACACGGGCGGGCCACGACGCGGGGGTGGCACCCCGGAGCGCCACCCTTCGTCGTGGCCCGTGGCCGCCCCCGACAACGGCAACCATCCGCCGGGCCGGCCGACCAGCCGTCGACATGGGCGCAGGCCCGCCGCGAACATCGACCGCTTGTCGGCAAAGACGCCCACCTCTTCGCCGACGCCGACGCCGACGCCCCAACGGAAAGGCCAACCCCTGGTCGAACCGGACCGGGCGGCCGCCCCCGCAACGCCAACCGCCCACGAGGAAGGCCGACCACCCGTCGGCAACACCGCGGAACCACCGCGATCATCGGCCGTCCGTCGACAAAGCCGCCCGTCGATCGCCGAAGCCGACGTCACGGCGGAACACCGACCGCCCGTCGGCCACACCGGCGCCCCCACGACCAGGACCGGCCGGCCCCGAAACCCCGAACGACCACATCCGCCCGACCACAAACACCGGCCGGGCGGCGGGAAGGGCGAGCGCGGTTCGACGACACCGGTGATGCCACGCCAATGCCGCACATCGTCCGCGAAAACCGGCCTTCGTCCGGCGATTCGACAAGCGTGTCGGATGCGCCGCCGCGGACACCCGCCGTCGACGTGGAACCGACCCGTGAGGCACGGCGCGCCCGGTCCGTGGCCGACGGATCGCCACAGCCGGGCGGGTGGATTCGTTTCCGTCGCGGCCCGGCACATACGCAAGGTCGGCTTTTCCGATGATGTGTGCCTCTACGTTCGTACGGTGATCCTTCTCGTCCGGCGTATCGCCGCTCTGTGCGTCATCGGTGCGGCGCTGGCCGCCTGCGGAGGCCCCGGCACATCTCTGCGCCCCGCGCCGCACTCGGCTCCGCTCCCGGCACCACCCTCGTCGGCGGCACGGCCGGTCACGCTCGCCCCGGCGCCCGAGGGGCTGGCGCCGGTCTTCACGAAGGCCACCACGCGGGAGAGGGTCCTCGCCCTCACCTTCGACGCGGACCAGGACGTGGATGCGGGACCACGGACCGCGGCGGCGGGTGGCCGCATCGGCCTTCCGCGGCTGGTCGGGGCGCTGCGGGACCTGAAGGTGCCGGCGACCGTGTTCATGACCGGCCGATGGGCCGACGAGAACCACCAGGAGGCGCGGGCGATCGGCCGGGACCCGCTCTTCGAGGTGGCAGGCCGCTCCTACGGCGAGTCCTCCTCCGCCGGCGACTGCGAGGGGCTGCCCGTCCTGCCGGCGAAGACGATGCGCTCGGACGTGGAGCGCACCTTCACGGCGATCCGCACCGCGGGCGTGCCCCGTCCGATGCCGTACTTCCGCTTCCCCGGCGGCTGTCACGACACCCTGGCGCTGCGCGCCATCGGTTCGCTCGGTGTCACGGCGGTCCAATGGGACGTGACGGCAGGGGACGCACCCGCGACGGACGCCGCCTCGGCCGTGCGGCAGGTGGTGGACGGGGTACGGCCGGGTTCCGTCGTCGCCCTGCACGGCACGGGCGGATCGGCGGCGCAGAGCGAACAGGTGGTCAGGGCCGTGGTGCCCGAGCTGCGTGGACGCGGCTACCGGTTCGTCAAGGTCTCCGAGCTGATCCGGATGTCCGGCGTGCGGGGATAGGGGCCCGCGCCACGATGGGGCCCGCGCCTCGGCTCGGGCCCTAGGCTTGCCGTATGAGCGACTACTGCGACACGGAGGCACCCGCACCGGTGCCCGGAGCGGGCGGGCCGCCGTTCGCCGACTGCGTGCTGTGCCGGGAGCCCACGGAGTACCCGGAGTCGTACAAGGGGATCACGCTCTGTCCGGTCTGCGAGTGGCAGGAGGCGCAGCGCACGGCCTGCTCCGGATGACCGCGCGGGGCACTTCGGTGGCCGCCGCTCTCCTCCGGAATGACCGGATCATCCGCCTGGCAGACTTGACGTCGTGAGCAGTGACCAGACCCCCTCGGCGTCGCCGGACTCCCCGCACGACGACCGGACCGGCCGCGCCGGCCAGGACAGCCCCTTCCGCTCCGAGCGCACCCCGCGCGACGAGGTCCCGCAGTTCGTGCTGCCGCTCGTCATACGCGTCGAGCGTGCCGTTCCCCCGGCGCGTACGGACGCGCTGGAGACCGCGGCGCGGGCCGTGCTCGTGATCCTCAGCGACGAACGGTCGCTGGGCGAGGGCGCATGGGCCCGGGTGATCCGGGACTGGCAGGACGCGCGGATCCGCAAGGTGGTACGGCGGGCGCGCGGCGCGGAGTGGCGCCGGGCCGAGGCGCTGCCGGGCATCACGGTCACGGGCAAGTCGGCCGAGGTCCGTGTCTTCCCGCCCGTCCCGCTGGACGGCTGGCCCAAGGATCTCGCCCGGCTCCAGGTCTCCGGCACGGACCTCGACGACGCGGAGCCGCCGGTCGAGGCCGACGCCACGGCTCCCGTGCTGTGGCTCAACCCCGGCCTGGAGATGTCGGCGGGCAAGGCGATGGCCCAGGCGGGGCACGGAGCCCAGCTCGCCTGGTGGGCGCTGCCCGACGAGGAGCGCGCAGCGTGGCGCGACGCGGGCTTCCCGCTGGCCGTCCGTACCGCGGACCCGTCCCACTGGGCCGAACTCACCGCGTCCGGACTGCCGTTGGTGAAGGATGCCGGCTTCACGGAGATCGCCCCGGGCAGCTGCACGGTGGTGGCGGACCATCCGGCACTGCGCCACGGCTGATCGGTACGGAAACCCGGTCGGTCGACGGGCCCGGGACCTCGACCGGGCGCCGACCGTCGGCCGGAGCTCGGTCGGCCGACGGCGAGGATCGCCACCGGTTTCCCGACGCCCGAAGGGGTGGTCCGGAGACCGGGGCCGGCCGTCAGCCCGGTCTGCCCCCGGTGTACGTGTAGGCGCTCACCCACGTGATGTCCATCTGCGCCCATGAACCCGGCGCCGCGTACGCCCCGTACAGGGCGCTCTCGTTCTGCAGGATCCAGCTCAGCGGCCGCGCCGCGACACCCCTGCTGTCGCTGAGCAGGAGCCTGCCGTCCAGGTAGTAGCGGGCGAGCCCGGGTGTCCACTCCAGGCCGACCGTGTGCCACTCGGTGAAGGGCCGGCCGGAGTCGGCCACGCCCTGGGCGCGTCCGTCGCACGGGTGGTGGAAGAAGTGGACGGTGTCGACCCACGACTGCTCGTACATGTCCATCTCGCAGCCGCCTCCGTAGAGGAGCCAGGCGCTCTTGTATCCCGGCGCGGCCTTCACGACCCGCACCCGGGCGCTGTACTTCCCGTACGTCTGCCGCATCACCCTGCGCGGTACGACGGCCGCGACATGGAGGTCGCCCCCGGACGCCGGACGGTACATGCGGATGTGCATACGGCCGTCGCCGTCCGCGGCGGGGCCGACCCACACGGTGTCGTCGGCCCGGTACTCACCCCCGAGCACGCGGTTGTTGCCGTTGGAGTGGTTGCGCGGATGGGCGGTGTCGTACCAGCCACGGGGGTAGGCCCACCAGTCGGCGCGGTAGGAACCGGTGAGGCCGCTGCAGTACGCGTTGGGGGTGTCGGCGTCGTGGTCGCAGTCGCTGAAGGAGCCGAGCGGCACCACGTCACCGTCGAAGTCCTCGGCGAACACCTGGTGGAAGGGGCCGCAGTCGCCGCGTGGCATGACGTCCGCGGTGGTGTGGCAGGCGTCCTCGGACGGCGGCACCGCGGTCGCCGGCGGCACGGTGAGGGACGCCTCCAGCACGGCCGTCACCAGGGCCGCGGCACCGCGCAGGCGGTACCGGCGGCGGGGTCGGCTTCTCATCCTCTGCTCCTCACTGCCGGCCGCGACCGGCACGGCGCCGGCCTCGTGCCCATGGACGGGGCAGGGCGACGTACGGCCTCCACCAAGGTCTTCCTGGCGGCGGGGCCCGGCGGCTCGGCCGTTCGGGTCGAACCGCGCGGCGGGACGGCGCCCTCCCCCCTGTGAAGGGCATCGGCCGGACCGGCACCCACCGCCGGGCCCCGGACCGGTTCCACGCATCGGTCCCGCGGGAGCCGATCCGGGGCGGGGGCGAACCTCAAATGTTGCTCTGAACGTCCTCCGGCAGGGGTTCGGCTCCACGGGCCGGGGTCATCACTCCGTCACACCGGCGGCGGTGGTGCGTCGACGGGGGCGCGGAGGCACGGCCGTGGGGCCGTGACCGCAGGGCGGCGGCCGGTGGACCAGGGTGGAGGAGCGGACCGTGCGACGACTGGGAACGGGCATCGGATGGCGGCCGGAGATCGCCGACGCCGTGGAGCGCATGCCGGGCATCGAGTGGGTCGAGACCGTGGCCGAGAACGTGTGCCCGGGACATCTGCCCGAGTCGTTGCTGCGCCTGCGACGGCGGGGCGTCACCGTCGTCCCGCACGGCGTCTCCCTCGGCCTCGGTGGCGCGGAACGCCCCGACGGGGCCCGGCTGGCCGACCTCGCCGAGAGGGCCACGGCGCTGGAGGCGCCGCTGGTCACGGAGCACATCGCGTTCGTCAGGGCGGGCGGGCCGCTGACCGCCTCCCCGATGCTGGAGGCGGGCCATCTGCTCCCGGTCCCGCGCACGCGCGACGCGCTGGACGTCCTCTGCGAGAACATCCGCATCGCCCAGGACGCCCTGCCCGTGCCCCTCGCCGTGGAGAACATCGCGGCGCTGATCTCGTGGCCCGACGAGGAGATGACCGAGGGCCAGTTCCTCTACGAGCTGGTCGACCGCACCGGGGTAGGGCTGCTGATCGATGTCGCGAACCTCCACACCAACCACGTCAACCGGGGCGAGGACCCGGCCAGGGCGCTGGACGAACTGCCCGTCGAGGCCATCGCGTACGTCCATGTGGCGGGCGGCTACGAACGCGACGGCGTCTGGCACGACAGCCATGCCCACCCGGTGCCGCAGCCGGTCCTCGACATCCTGGCCGACCTCGCGTCCCGCGCCACCCCGCCCGGCGTCCTGCTCGAGCGCGACGAGAACTTCCCCGAACCGGCAGAGCTGGAGCGGGAACTGACCGAGATCCGGCAGACCGTGGGGAAGGCGGAACACTCATCCGCGACCTCGGGGACACACCCGGCAGAACTGCGCTCGACGGGCAAGGCGGGCGGCTCCATCACCACGGCCGCGGCCGCTCCGGCCGAGGGTGCGACCGCCTCACCGGCAGCGGGGGGTTCCGGCGACGGTGACACCACCGCAGTGCGTGGGCGGCTCGCGCTCGCCGAGGCCGCGCTGCTCTCCGCGCTCGTCGCTGGCACGCCCGTGCCCGAAGGGTTCGACCGGGTGCGGCTCGGGGTGCAGGCGCGTGCCCTCGCCGGCAAGCGGGCCGGCGTCGTGGCGAAGGTCGCGCCCGAACTGCCCAAGATCCTCGGTGAGGACTTCCGGCCCGCCTTCCTGGCCTACGCCCACCACCGTCCGATGACGGGGGGATACCGGCGCGACGCCCTCGACTTCGCCGAGCATCTGCTGCGCACCGCACGGCCGGCGGACATCGGGGCCGGGCGCCGGCTGCATGCCTGGTGGCTGGAACGCTCGGGGCCCACGCCTCCGTCCCGCCGCCCCACCGCACAACTGGCCCGAGCCACACGCCGGGTGCTGCTGCGGCGCTGAGCGAGAGCGCGCTCCGTAGCACCTCGGTCGGGGCCTGTGCGGCCGTCGCGAGCGGATGTGACGCGGTTGACACAGAGGGCGCACAGGGGGGACGAAGGGGTTGGTTCGCCCCCGTTTCACCGGAGAAGGACACCTGCGCACATGCCGCATTCCGGCCAGGTTGCCCGCTTTCCAAGTGAATGCCCGCGTACGGCAGTTGGCGGATACGGCGCAGTAATATGCCAACCCGCACCCGAAGCGCACTAGCGTGCGGTGCCGCAAGCAGGAGGCACCATGCGATCCAGACCCGTCCGAAGCCGCGGAATCTTCGGCGGCACCGGGCTTCTCATCACCTTGCTCGCGGGAACACTCGCCGCACTGGTCTTCCCGGTCTGGTCCTACGCGGACCGCTCCGGCACCGGGCTGGACACCCTCAACGCCCAGACCGTGCCCACCGCCTACGGCCCGCTGTCCGCGCTGGACCGGGACTTCGTCACCAGGGTCCGGCTGGCCGGGCTGTGGGAACTGCCCGCCGGACAGCAGGCCGAACAGAAGGGCACCACCCAGGCGGTGCGCACCGCGGGCGAGCACCTGGTCACCGGCCACACCTTTCTGGACGCCCGCGTCCGCGACGTCGCCGGGCGCCTCGGCCTCGCCCTGCCCAACCAGCCGAACGCGCAGCAGCGCCAGTGGCTCGCCACCCTGGACGCGGCCCAGGGCCAGGAGTACGATCGCGACTTCGCCAACCTCCTGCGCCGGGCCCACGGCAAGGTCTTCGCCGTCGTCGCGCAGGTGCGGGCCACCACCCGCAACTCGCTGGTGCGTGCCCTCGCCGACGACGCGAACACCACCGTCCTCGACCACATCAAGGTCCTCGAGGCCACGGGTCACGTCGACTTCGACGCGCTCGCCGAGGACGCGGCCACCGCGAGCCCCGCCCCGCTCACCCCGTCCCCCGCTCCCCCGGGACCCACGGACGACCCCGGCACTCCGATTCCGGTGACACCGACGTACTCACTGCCGCCGGCGGCGTCCAGCCCCCCGCCGTGACGGGGCGCCGGACACCCGGGTCCGACCGATCAGGCGAGGCCCTCGACCAGTTCGGCGACCGACTTGCGGCGGCCGGTGAAGAACGGGACCTCCTCGCGCACGTGCATCCGGGCCTCCGAGCCGCGCAGATGACGCATGAGGTCGACGATGCGGTACAGCTCGTCGGCCTCGAAGGCGAGGACCCACTCGTAGTCCCCGAGGGAGAACGAGGCGACCGTGTTGGCCCGCACGTCCGGGTAGCCGCGGGCCATCTTGCCGTGGTCCGCGAGCATACGGCGACGGTCCTCGTCCGGCAGCAGGTACCAGTCGTAGGAACGCACGAACGGGTAGACGCTGACGTAGTTGCGCGGGGTCTCGTCCGCGAGGAACGCCGGGATGTGCGAGCGGTTGAACTCGGCGGGACGGTGCAGCGCCATGTTCGACCAGACCGGCTCCAGTGCGCGGCCCAACCGCGTGCGGCGGAAGAGGTTGTACGCCTCCTGCAGCTGGTCGCTGGTCTCCGCGTGCCACCAGATCATGAGGTCGGCGTCGGCGCGCAGGCCCGACAGGTCGTACGTGCCTCGGACGGTCACGTCCTTCGCCGCCAGCTGGTCGAACAGCTCCTGGACCTCGTCGGCGTACCCGGCGCGGTCCTCGGGAAGCACGTCCTTCAGCTTGAAGACGGACCACAGCGTGTAGCGGATGACCTCGTTCAGGTCCTTGGCCAGTTTGCCCTTGTTCGGGATCCGGCCGGCCTCGGTGGTGGGTGCGTCGTCACTCATGTTCCTATTCTCCCGCTCCGCCGTGCAGGCTCTGCACCGGGTTGGCGGTGAGCTCCTCGACACCGCGCAGATCGCCGCCGAGCTGGTCGACGGCGGCGTAGGCGCTCGCGATGCACGCCGGGATGCCGACCCCGTCGTAGGCCGCGCCGCACACCGCCAGTCCCGGCAGCCTCGCCACGTGCTCGCGGATGCGGGCCACGCGCGCGTGATGGCCCACGGGGTACTGCGGCAGGCCGTCGGTCCAGCGGGTCACCCGCGTCTGAAGCGGCGCGGCGGCCACCCCGGTCGCCTCGCGCAGGTCGTGCCGCGAGAGGGCCACCAGATCGGCGTCCTCGCGCTGGAGGATCTCCGTCTCCGCGTAGCGGCCGACGGACGTCCTCAGCACGACGACGTCCGGGTCCTCGTCCCCGATCCAGCCCCACTTCCGGGAGGCGAACGTCGACGCCTTGATCGTCCGCCCGTCGACCGGCGGCACCAGGAAGCCGCTGCCCTCGGGAAGGGCGATGTCGGCACGGCGGTAGGCGAGCGTGACGAGCGCCATGGAGGCGTACTCGACGGCGTCCAGTTCGGCGGCGGCCCCGCCACTGACGCCGCGCAGCAGCCGGGCGGCCTGACGGGCGGGGGCCGCCACGACCACCGCGTCCGCCTCGACGGTGCGGCCGTCGACGAGGACCTCCCATCCTGCGGGAGTGCGGTTCAGCCCGTCCGCTCCGGTCCCCAGGCGGATTTCGCCGCCCCGGGCCCGCACCGACTCCGCCACGGCGAGCGGAAGCCGGCCGACACCCCCCTCGATGCCCATGAACACCGGGCCGGTCCGGGCGGCCGCGGCCCCCTTCGCCTGGATGTCCCGTACCGCCTCGGTCAGCGAGGCATGGTCCCTGGCGGCATGGAAGAGCTGCGGGACGGCCGAGCGCATCGAGATGCGGTACGCGTCACCCGCGTACACCCCGCCGAGCAGCGGTTCCACCAGGCGGTCGACGACCTCGCGGCCGAGCCGGGCCGCCACGTACTCCCCCACCGCCACGTCGTCGCCGACCTCCGTGCGCGGCAGTTCGGCGTCCTGTTCGATGCGGCGCAGTCCTTCGTCCGACAGCAGTCCGGACAGCGCGGAGGCGGCACCGGGGACGCCCATGACATGACCCTTCGGCATCGGCCGCAGGGCGCCGCGCGTCCAGATCGAGGCGGTCGAGGTGGCCGGTGCCTGAAGCCGCTCCGCGAGGCCCGCCTCACGGGCCAGGGACACCGCCTCGGGACGCCGCGCCAGCATGGACTCGGCACCGAGGTCGACCCGCACACCCGCGATCTCGCCCGGCAGCAGTTTGCCGCCGACCCGGTCCGCCGCCTCCAGGACCGTCACCCGCATCCCCCGGTCCAGCAGCCGATGGGCGGCGGCCAGCCCCGCGATCCCGCCTCCGACGACGACGACGTGTCCCGCGTCCGGGCGGGTGTGCGTTGCGCTCATGCCACCAGCCTCTCAAACGGCTCCGGGAGGCCGGGGAGCGGTGTGTGTCGCTGCCGAACGGCCCGGGGCGGGTGTCCCGGCCGAGTCCCGACCGTGACCGCATCGGGACCGGATCAGGCCAACGTTCGGTACGGGCCCCGCGTCGAAGAGGCATCCGTCACCACAACCCTCGGGGGTACGACCACATGCGCACTCCACGCTCCGTAAGGCCGGTCCAGGTACTGGCCGCGACGTTGCTCGCCGCCGCACTCGCGCTCGCGGGCTGCAGCGCCGGCGGCGATTCGGGCACCAGCAGCAGTGACGGCGACGCCAAGTCCGTTGCAGGGCCCGCCCGGCAGGAGGGCGTCACCGACAGCGCCGCGGGCGCCGGTGCGAAGGGCGCCGGCAACAGCGCGGGCGGCGACGCGAAGAGCCCCGGCAGCACGCCCCGGCTCTCCACGGGCGACATCATCCGCACCGCCTCCCTCACCGTGCAGGTGAAGGACGTGCCCGACGCGCTCGACCGGGCGCGGACGACCGTCGAGAACGCGGGCGGGTTCGTCGGCAACGAGAACACCAGCCGCGACGCCCGGGGCCACGAGCGCACCCGGCTCGTCCTCCGGGTGCCCACCGAGAAGTACGACGAGGTCCTCACCTCGCTCCAGGGCGCGGGCAAGCTGCTCGACCGCACCGCCAGGGCCGAGGACGTCACCGACCAGGTCGTCGACGTGGAGAGCCGCATCCGGTCGCAACGCGCCAGCGTGGCGCGGGTACGGGAACTGATGGACCGGGCGACCAGGCTCAGCGACGTGGTCGCCCTGGAAGGGGAACTGAGCTCGCGCGAGGCCGACCTCGAGGCGCTGCTGGCCCGGCAGGCCTCCCTCAAGGACCGCACCAGCCTGGCCACCATCACGCTCTCGCTGTCCGAGACTCCGGTGACGAAGGCGGCGAAGGACGACCGGCCCGGGTTCGTGGACGCCCTTGCGGGCGGGTGGCACGTGTTCGTCACGCTGCTGCGCTGGATCGCCCTGGCGATCGGAGCGGCCCTCCCCTTCGCGGTGTGCGCCGCGTTGCTCGCGCTGATGTGGCTGCGCCTGGTACGCCCCCGGCTGCCCCGCCGTCCGGCGCCCACGCCCGCCGCACCGCCGGTGGGCGCGTTCCCCACGGCCCGTACGGCGGCCGAGCCCGCCCCGGGGCAGGCCGGCACGGGCGAACAGGACTGAAATTCCCCGCGCACGTAGCGTGTTCGTATGACCATGAGCCCTACGAACCGTTCCCCCGAGCGCCTGGTCGTGATCGGCGGCGACGCGGCGGGCATGTCCGCCGCGTCGCAGGCGCGCCGCCTCCGGACGCCCGACGAGCTGGAGATCGTGGCGTTCGAGCGCGGTCACTTCTCCTCGTTCTCGGCGTGCGGCATCCCCTACTGGGTGGGCGGTGACGTCGCCACACGGGACGAGCTGATCGCCCGTACGCCCGAGGAGCACGCGGCGCGGGGCATCGACCTGCGGATGCGGACGGAGGTCACGGAGATCGATGTGGCGGGCCGGCGCGTCCGCACACGGGCCGTCGACTCCGGGGCCGAGGCCTGGACGTCGTACGACAAGCTCGTGATCGCGACCGGGGCCCGGCCGATCCGCCCCGATCTGCCGGGCATCGACGCGCCGGGGGTGCACGGCGTGCAGACCCTGGACGACGGGCAGGCGCTCCTGGATTCGCTGGCCGCCACGCGGGGGCGCAGCGCGGTGGTCGTCGGCGCCGGCTACATCGGTGTGGAGATGGCCGAGGCGCTGGTCAACCGCGGCTACGAGGTCACCGTCGTCAACCGCGGCAAGGAACCCATGGCCACGCTCGACCCGGACATGGGCCGCCTCGTGCACGAGGCCATGGAGGGCCTCGGCATCAGGATGGTCGACGACGCCGCGGTCACCAAGATCCTCACCGGCGACGACGGACGGGTCCGCGCCGTCGGCACGGAATCCGCCGAGTACCCGGCGGACGTGGTCGTCCTGGGCATCGGCGTACGCCCCGAGACCGGGCTCGCGAGGGCCGCCGGGCTGCCGCTCGGCGAGCACGGCGGACTGCTCACCGACCTCTCGATGCGGGTGCGCGGGCACGAGAACATCTGGGCCGGCGGCGACTGCGTCGAGGTCATGGACCTGGTCTCCGGACGGGAGCGGCACATCGCCCTCGGGACGCACGCCAACAAGCACGGCCAGGTCATCGGCACCAACGTGGGCGGCGGCTACGCCACCTTCCCGGGCGTCGTCGGCACGGCCGTGAGCAAGGTCTGCGATCTGGAGATCGCCCGCACCGGTCTGCGCGAGAAGGACGCGCGGCGGGCCGGACTGCAGTACGTGACCGTCACCATCGAGTCGACCAGCCGCGCGGGCTACTACCCGAACGCCGCGTCGATGAAGGTGAAGATGCTCGCCGAACGCCGCACGGGCCGACTGCTCGGCGTCCAGATCGTCGGCCGGGAGGGGGCGGCCAAGCGGGTCGACATCGCGGCGGTCGCGCTGACCGCCCGTATGACGGTCGAGGAGATGACGGCCCTTGACCTGGGATACGCGCCTCCCTTCTCACCGGTGTGGGACCCGGTCCTGGTGGCGGCCAGGAAGGCGACGGCGGCAGTGCGCGAGGACGCCGGCTGACACCCCGGGCCCGGATCACGGCCCGGCCGCGAAGAGCCGCAGGGACCGCCCGCATGGCGGTCCCCACGGCTCACGCGGCGGGGGACTACGCCGTCTCGTGCTGACCGTTGATCCTCTCGATGGCCTGCCGGGCCTGCTCGGCGGGCGGACGGGGAGGCAGCGACGAAACGGAGGCACTGGAGGGGACGGCGGCCGACGGTGGCTGCACTCCCCCCGGCTTCGCGTGCGCGGCCACCCTGGTGGAACGCAGCCGCTGGCTGACGGCCTCGTCGAGGGTCACGGGGCGCTGCATCTGGGCGGCGAGCCGGCCCGCCTCCTGGCCGAGCCGGGCGATGTCCTCCCACGGCAGATGGATGACCAGGGCCAGTTCGGCCTCGCCGTCGGGCAGAGCGTGGATCGGAGGAGTAACTCGGTCGTTCATCACCTGTGTCCCTCACGTCGTCCCCGCGACACGCCTTCCCCGTACCGCGGCCGGTTGAGGAGACATACGCACAGGCGGACGGCCGCGTTCACTGATTCGCCCGGCCCATCCCGGGCAGTACTTCCTTGTGGTCATCCCCGTCCATGACGTAAACCCTGTGCGCCGTACGCCCTATGTGACGTACGCACTGATCGCGGCCAACGTCGTCGTCTTCCTGTTCACCCCCGGGATAGCGGGCTCGGTGGCGGGACAGAGCGATCTGGCGCAGCTCTGCCATCTCCAGGCGTTCCTGGATCACTACGCCGCGGTGCCGCGGGAGCTGATCCACGATCAGCTGCCTCGGCTCGTGCCCACCGGCGCGGTCGGTGTGGGCCCGCACGGCCCGGGCTGTGTGGTGGCCACGCCTGAGTACCAGAAGTCACCGCCGGCGTCCGTCTTCACGGCGATGTTCCTGCACGGCAGCTGGCTGCACCTGCTGGGCAACATGCTGTTCCTGCTGATCTTCGGCAACAACATCGAGGACCGGCTGGGCCATGTCCGCTTCACGCTGTTCTACCTCGTGTGCGGCTACGCGGCCGCCTACGGTTTCGCCCTGGCGAACTCCGACTCGGGCGACCCGCTGATCGGCGCCTCCGGGGCGATCGCCGGAGTGCTCGGCGCCTATCTGGTCCTGTATCCGAGGGTCCGTGTCTGGGTCCTCGTACCGTTCCTGATCTTCTTGCCGCTGCGGCTGCCGGCCTGGATCGTGCTGGGCTTCTGGTTCGTCCTCCAGGCGGCCTACTCCTCCGGCCAGGGCGTCTCCAGCGCGGGCAGCGTGGCGTACATGGCACACGTGGTCGGCTTCCTGGTCGGCATGGTGATCGCCTGGCCCCTGCGCGCGGGCACCCCGCGACCGCCCGAACCACAGGGCCTGCTGTTCGGCAGGCGGGCACGGCCGGGTTGGTGAGGCCGGCGGGGCCCACCCGGCGCCGGCCGGGAAACGGGCCCCGGTCCGCACCGAGCTGACGGCGACTCGGATCGCCGGAACGCACCGTCGGCCGTGCGGTCGTCCGGGCCCGGACGACCGCGTGGGCACCGCGGCCCACCGGGCCGAACGGCGGGCGAGGCCGCGCCACCGGGCCGCGCGGGGCCGCATGGACCCGGGCGGCCGCAGGCGGGAGAACGGTCAGCGGGCCGTCTGCGTGTGGACGTACTCCACGAGCCGGGTCAGGCTGTCGGGGTCGGTGGACGGCATGACGCCGTGGCCGAGGTTGAAGACATGCCCCTCGAGTCCCGCGGCGGCCTCGAGCACCTCGCGGGTCTTGGCCTCGACCGCCTCCTTCGGCGCGAAGAGGATCGCCGGGTCGAGGTTGCCCTGGAGGGCCTTCCCCGGGCCGACACGGCGGGCCGCCTCGTCGAGCGGGACACGCCAGTCGACGCCGACGACGTCCGCTCCCGCCTCGCCCATCAGACCGAGCAGCTCGCCGGTACCGACACCGAAGTGGATGCGCGGGACGCCGTAGCCCTCGACGGCCCGGAAGACCTTGGCCGAGGCGGGCAGCACCGAGCGGCGGTAGTCGGCGGGGGCGAGGGCGCCCGCCCAGGAGTCGAAGAGCTGGACGGCGGAGGCGCCCGCCTCGATCTGGACCTTGAGAAACGCGGCCGTGATGTCCGCGAGCCGGTCCAGCAGGTCTGCCCACAGCTGCGGGTCGCCGTAGATGAGCGCCTTGGTGTTCTCGTACGTACGGGACGGGCCGCCCTCGATGAGGTAGCTCGCGAGGGTGAAGGGGGCGCCCGCGAAACCGATCAGCGGGGTCGGGCCCAGCTCGGCGGTGAGCAGCCCGACGGCCTCCGTGACGTAGGAGACGTCCTCGGGGGTGAGGTCCCGCAGCTGTGCGAGATCGGCCCGGGAGCGGATCGGGTGCTCGACGACCGGACCGACACCTGGCTTGATGTCGAGCTCGACACCGATGGCCTTGAGGGGGACGACGATGTCGCTGTAGTAGACGGCCGCGTCCACGCCGTGGCGGCGGACCGGCTGCAAGGTGATCTCGGTGACCAGCTCCGGCAGCGTGCATGACTCGAGCATGGGGATGCCCTCGCGCACCTTGCGGTACTCGGGCAGGGAGCGCCCGGCCTGCCGCATGAACCACACCGGTGTGTGGGGAACGGGCTCGCGCCTGCACGCCTTGAGGAAGGCGGAATCGTATGCGGCTGTCGGCTGGCCCGTCACGGGGCGGTCGTTGGCACTCACGTCAAGAAGTCTCGCACGCCCCACCGGGCACCCGGCCCGGGGGCGAGAGCGATGGGACGGGCGGCGCGGGCGGCACCCGGACGGGGGATCGCGCCCCGACCGAAACGACATCTCGCCGTTCCCGGCCAACCACCGTCGGGACGGGTGTCTCTCCCTGCGAAGGCGCTGTCCTCCCCTTACTCTTCCCCGCATGGCTGCGGCTCAGGAACCACTGACGGACGGCGCTGGCGGAATGGACGACGCGGACGAGGGGGACGGCAATGCGATGGAGGCGGCTCCGCTGCCCTTCCGCGCCGCGGTCGACGCGCTGAAGGCCGCTCGGCTGCGGCCGGAGATCGAGATCGAACCGACGCGACCTCCGCAGCGGCTCGCGCCGCACACCTACGCCCTGGAGGCAGCGGTAGTCCAGGAGGGCGAGGACCTGGCCGACGGACGCCTCGTCCTGCTGCACGACCCGGCGGGGCACGAGGCCTGGCAGGGTTCCTTCCGCCTGGTGACGCTGGTGCGCGCCGAGCTCGAGCCCGAGATGGCGGCCGACCCGCTGCTGCCCGAGGTGTGCTGGTCCTGGCTGACGGACGCGCTGCAGGCCCGCGGACTGGCCTACGGGGAGCCGAGCGGCACCGTCACACGCGCCGCTTCGCACTACTTCGGCGGGCTGGCCGCTCGTCCCGCCGCCTCCCAGATCGAGATCCGCGCCTCCTGGACCCCCCGTGAGGGTCTGGGCGGCGTCCCGGACACGGCCGCCCATCTGGCCTCCTGGTGCGATCTGCTCGCCCAGATCGCGGGCCTGCCCCCGGCGGGCCCGGGAGACTCCTCGGTGGTGACCCTGCCGCAGCGCCGGGGACCCGATTCGCGCTGACCGCCCGCGCTCACCGGCCGTGCCACGACGAGGGCCGTGCCCCACCCGTTCGGGTGGGGCACGGCCCTCGTCGTGGCAGGAGCCCGGCACGACACACCTCGACGGGTGGTCCTTGTCATCTCTTTGTCGATACGGCCACTTTCGGCCGCGTATTGACAACGGAGCGAACCGATTCGATCTTCGGTTGATCGCGCGCGCGTCCGAATTGCACCGATTGTTACTCACCAAATCGTGATCATTCTCTAAAGGAGCAGGAGTTTGGTGCCGAAGACGACTGTGACCTTGAAAGCACGGTTCGTCCCGGCTTCATCCCCAGAGCCGGCCCCGTCCCGCACCCCCCAGGAGGCCTGGTGTCCGTTCTCCTCGAGCAGCCCGCAAGCCTGGTCGCCTACCGCCCGAACAAGCCGACCGCCATGGTCGTCGTGGCCGACCCGCGCGTACGTTCCACCGTCACCCGCCACCTCTGGGCGCTCGGGGTGCGCGACGTCATCGAGGCGTCGTCCATCGCGGAGGCGCGCCCCCGTATCGGCAATCCGCGCGACATCTGCGTCGCCGACGTGCACCTCCCCGACGGCTCCGGCCTCACTCTCCTGTCGGAGACCCGAGCCGCGGGCTGGCCGAACGGCCTCGCCCTGTCCGCCGCCGACGACATCGGCGCGGTCCGCAACGCCCTGGCGGGCGGAGTGAAGGGCTATGTCGTCACCGGGACGCGCACCAACGTCGGGCTACCCACCCGGCCCGGCGCCGCCCCCATCGGCGCCGCCGCGGCGCGCCTGCACCGCCGCCCACCGGGTGCCCCGAGCCACCCGGGCGGCTACCGCGAACTCTCCGGTCGCGAGGTGGAGGTGCTGCGCCTGGTCGCCGAGGGGCAGTCCAACAAGGCGATCGGCGTCTCGATGGGGCTCTCCGCCCTGACCGTCAAGAGCCATCTCGCCCGGATCGCCCGCAAGCTCGGCACCGGCGACCGCGCCGGAATGGTGGCGGTCGCACTGCGCACCGGCATCATCCACTGACCGTCCACCCACCCCCGTCCCGTCGAACCGCCGCACACCCGGGCCCGGAACGAACGCCGCACCGGCGGCGTCCGCCGCCCCACGTCAATCGGGAAGGCCGGTGTCCTTCACCTGCACGTGTGACACATGACTGGTTTACGACCCCCCATCGCCCGTCGACGGAACGTTCCGTCGACGGGCGTACTCAATCCACGGATACCCTTGACAGGTGACCGACGCCCAGGAGACCGCAGCAGACAGCCCACTGCGAACCACCGGAGGCGCCCCTCCGGACGATGTCGAAGCGGCGCCGATCCCCTTGCTCGAGCCACGGGACGGCATCCCGCCCGTGATCGCCGACGAGGCCTCGCTGGCCAAGGCCGTGGCCGCCTTCGCCGCGGGCTCCGGCCCGGTCGCCGTCGACGCGGAACGCGCCTCCGGCTACCGCTACGGCCAGCGCGCCTATCTGGTCCAGCTGCGCCGCGAGGGCGCGGGCACGGCGCTGATCGACCCCGTCGCCTGCCCCGACCTGTCGGCGCTGGGCGAGGCGCTGTCCGGCGTCGAGTGGGTGCTGCACGCCGCCACCCAGGACCTGCCGTGCCTGCGTGAGATAGGCATGGTGCCCACGCTCCTGTTCGACACCGAGCTGGCCGGACGTCTCGCCGGGTTCCCCCGGGTCGGGCTCGGCGCCATGGTGGAGTCCGTGCTCGCCTTCGTGCTCGAGAAGGGGCATTCGGCGGTCGACTGGTCGACGCGGCCGCTGCCCGACCCCTGGCTGCGCTACGCCGCCCTCGACGTCGAACTGCTCGTCGATCTGCGGGACGCCCTGGAGAAGGAGCTGGACCGGCAGGGCAAGCTGGAGTGGGCCCGGCAGGAGTTCGACGCGATCGCCTCCGCGCCGCCCGCGGAGCCCCGCAAGGACCCCTGGCGGCGTACGTCCGGCATGCACAAGGTGCGCCGTCGCCGGCAGATGGCGGTCGTGCGCGAGCTGTGGCAGACCCGGGACCGGATCGCCCAGCGCCGGGACGTCTCCCCCGGCAAGGTGCTCTCGGACGCGGCGATCGTCGAGGCCGCGCTGGCCCTGCCGCCGAACGCGCACGCCCTGGCCGCCCTCCCCGGATTCGGGCACCGCATGGCACGGCGTCAGCTGGAGCAGTGGCAGGCCGCCGTCGATCGCGCCAAGGGGCTGCCGGAGGCCGAGCTGCCGCAGCCGGGCCAGCCGGTGACCGGCCCGCCGCCGCCGCGCGCGTGGGCCGACAAGGACCCGGTGGCCGCGGCCCGGCTGACCGCCGCGCGTGCGGCGGTCTCGGCCCTCGCCGAGCAGCTGAACATGCCTCAGGAGAACCTGGTCTCCCCCGACACCGTGCGGCGGGTGTGCTGGGAACCGCCTCCGTCGGCCGACGCCGAGTCGGTCGCCGCCGCGCTGGCCGGACACGGCGCGCGGCCGTGGCAGGTGGAGCAGGTGACCCCGGTGCTGGTGGCGGCGCTGTCCGCGAAGCCCTGAGCACCGGAACGGAGAGACGGGGCCGCCTTTGGGCGGCCCTTCTCCGTGCCACGGCCGGTTCGTGGCCCGCTCGCGCGGTGCGCGCGTCCGCCCGGATCCGCGACGAAGGCCCGCAGCGCCCGCCCGGGGCGCCTGCCCGTCCCCGGGGCCGCGACGACTGCGTCGAGATCGCGCCAAGATCGGTGCACCGCCGTGTGTGGAGCCGTGGAAGGACTCACACGACGGTGTGACCTTCGCCGCTTGGACCTGCGGGACTGGGCAGCTTGGTTACCCGCAAGTAGCATGGGACTGAGCGCGCGCTCAGCGCGTCGCGGCAGTGCCATCCCGCACCCTGGAGGAGAGCCATCGTGCCTCGTACCGTCAGGGACGTCGTCTTCGTCGACGGCGTCCGTACCCCGTTCGGCAAGGCGGGCCCGAAGGGCATCTACCACGAGACCCGCGCCGACGATCTCGTCGTGAAGGCGATCCGGGAGCTGCTGCGCCGCAACCCGGGTCTCGACCCGAAGAAGATCGACGAGGTCGCCATCGCCGCGACCACGCAGATCGGTGACCAGGGCCTGACGCTCGGCCGCACGGCCGGCATCCTGGCCGGTCTCCCCCAGTCCGTCCCCGGCTACTCCATCGACCGCATGTGCGCGGGCGCGCTGACGGCCGTGACGACGACGGCCGGATCGATCGCCTTCGGCGCCTACGACGCCGTCATCGCCGGCGGTGTCGAGCACATGGGCCGCCACCCGATGGGCGAGGGCGTGGACCCCAACCCGCGCTTCGTGAGCGAGAAGCTGGTCGACGAGTCCGCCCTCTTCATGGGCATGACTGCGGAGAACCTGCACGACCGCTACCCGCACATCACCAAGCTGCGCGCCGACGAGTACGCGGTGCGCTCGCAGGAGCGGGCCGCCAAGGCGTACGCCAACGGCAAGATCCAGCAGGACCTGGTGCCGATCTCCGTGCGTCGCACCAACCCCGAGAGCGGGGAGACCGGCTGGGGTCTGGTCACGGCGGACGAGCCGATGCGCCCGGGCACCACCCTGGAGAACCTGGCGAGCCTCAAGACTCCGTTCCGCGTGCACGGCCGGGTCACCGCGGGCAACGCGGCCGGTCTGAACGACGGCGCCACCGCCTCGATCATCGCGTCCGAGGACTTCGCCCGCGAGAACGACCTGCCGGTCAGGATGCGCCTGGTCTCCTACGCCTTCGCCGGTGTGGAGCCCGAGGTCATGGGCTACGGCCCGATCCCGGCGACGGAGAAGGCGCTCGCCAAGGCGGGCCTGTCCATCTCCGACATCGGCCTGTTCGAGATCAACGAGGCCTTCGCCGTCCAGGTCCTGGCCTTCCTCGACCACTACGGCGTCGCGGACGACGACGAGCGCGTCAACCAGTACGGCGGTGCCATCGCCTTCGGCCACCCGCTCGCCTCCTCCGGCGTCCGTCTGATGACGCAGCTGGCCCGGCAGTTCGAGGAGCAGCCGCAGGTCCGCTACGGCCTGACCACCATGTGCGTCGGCTTCGGCATGGGCGCGACCGTCATCTGGGAGAACCCGCACTTCGAGGGGGACAAGTGAGCACCACCGCCGAACTGTTGAAGGGCGCGGCCGAGCTGTTCCCGGACGAGGTCGTCACCCAGGCGCACGTACGACACTTCGACCTGCCACGGGGCGCGGGCCGTTTCGCCCTGATCACCCTGGACAACGGCTTGGACCACACCAAGCCGACCACCTTCGGGCCGCAGTCGCTCGCGAATCTCGACACCGCGATCGACCAGGTCGAGAAGGAGGCCGCGGACGGCGAGATCGTCGGTGCCGGCATCACGGGCAAGCCGTTCATCTTCGCGGTCGGCGCCGACCTCAAGGGCGTCGAGCTGCTGAAGCGGCACGAGGACGCGCTGGCCATCGGCAAGGGCGGCCACGAGGTGTTCAAGCGCCTGTCGAACCTCGCCGTCCCGACCTTCGCCTACTACAACGGCGCGGCGATGGGCGGCGGCGTCGAGGTCGGCCTGCACTGCACCTACCGCACGGTGTCCGCGGCCCTCCCGGCGTTCTCCCTCCCCGAGGTGTTCCTGGGCCTGGTCCCCGGCTGGGGCGGCTGCACCCTGCTGCCGAACCTGATCGGCGCGGACAAGGCGGTCTCGGTGATCATCGAGAACTCGCTCAACCAGAACAAGCAGCTCAAGGGCGCGCAGGTCCACGAGCTCGGCATCGCCGACGCCCTCTTCGAGGGCGCGGACTTCCTGGAGCAGTCGCTGATCTGGACGGCGGCCGTCCTCAAGGGCGAGATCCGGATCGAGCGCCCGGCGATCGACCGCGGCGAGGCCTGGGACCAGGCCGTCGCCAAGGGCCGCTTCATCGCCGACGGCAAGGTGCACGGAGCGGCCCCGGCCGCGTACCGCGCGCTGGACATCATCGCCGCGGCGAAGAACGGCGACCTGCAGCAGGGCTACGACGCCGAGGACCGGGCCCTCGCCGACCTGATCATGGGCGGCGAACTGCGCGCGGGCATCTACGCCTTCAACCTCGTCCAGAAGCGCGGCAAGCGCCCGGCCGGCGCCCCGGACAAGAACCTGGCCCGCCCGGTCACCAAGGTCGGCGTCGTCGGCGCCGGCCTGATGGCCTCTCAGCTGGCCCTGCTGTTCCTGCGCCGCCTGGAGGTCCCGGTCGTCCTCACGGACATCGACCAGGAGCGCGTCGACAAGGGCGTGGGCTACGTCCACGCCGAGATCGACAAGCTGCTCGGCAAGGGCCGGATCCACCAGGACAAGGCCAACCGTCTCAAGGCCCTTGTGTCCGGTGTCCTGGACAAGGCCGAGGGCTTCGCGGACGCGGACTTCGTCATCGAGGCCGTGTTCGAGGAGATGTCGGTCAAGCAGAAGGTGTTCGCCGAGGTCGAGGCGGTCGCCCCGGCCCACGCGATCCTCGCCACCAACACCTCCTCCCTGTCGGTGTCGGAGATGGCCTCGAAGCTGCAGCACCCCGAGCGGGTCGTCGGCTTCCACTTCTTCAACCCGGTCGCGATCCTGCCGCTCCTCGAGATCGTGCGCGGCGAGCAGACGGACGACGCCTCGCTGGCGACCGCCTTCGCGGTGGCCAAGAAGCTCAGGAAGACGGCGGTTCTGGTCAAGGACGCCCCGGCGTTCGTCGTCAACCGCATCCTCACCCGCTTCATGGGCGAGATCCAGAACGTCATCGACGAGGGCACCCCGGTCGAGGTGGCGGAGAAGGCCGTGGAGCCCCTCGGCCTGCCGATGTCCCCGCTGGTCCTTCTCGAGCTCGTCGGTCCGGCCATCGGCCTGCATGTCTCGGAGACCCTCAACCGGGCCTTCCCCGACCGCTTCAAGGTCTCCCCGAACCTCAAGGCGGTCGTCGAGGCGGGCAAGCGCGGCTTCTACGTCTACGACAGCGGCAAGCCGGAGCTGGACCCGGAGGTCGCCGCGCTCCTCGAGCAGGGCGACACGGTCCTGACGGAGGAGCAGGTCCGTGCCCGCGTTCTGGACGCCGTGGCCCAGGAGATCGGCCTGATGCTCGACGAGAACGTCGTCGCCGAGGCCCAGGACATCGACCTGTGCCTGATCACCGGGGCCGGCTGGCCCTTCCACCTGGGCGGCCTCACCCCGTACCTGGACCGTGAGGGCGTCTCCGAGCGGGTGAACGGCAAGCGTTTCCTGAGCGCGGGCGTCGCCTCGGTCCCGGCGTGACGGACGGGCGGGCGACCACCGTCGTAGGGATGTGAAGAGGGCCTCCGCCCGTCGGGCGGAGGCCCTCTCGCATGCACCGGCCGGCACGTCCGGCACGGTGGGCGTGCGACCCTGGCCCCATGGACGAGGAGAACCTCCCGCTCGTGATCGTCGACGCCGCCAACGTCGTCGGCTCCGTTCCCGACGGCTGGTGGCGGGACCGGCGCGGTGCCGCGGAGCGGCTGCGCGACGGGATCGTGCGCTACGCCGACGAGGGGCTCCCAGACCTTTCGGGACCCGTGGAGCTGGTGCTCGTGGTCGAGGGTGCGGCCCGCGGGGTGGACTCCGTGCCCGGGGTACGGGTGGAGTCGGCGCCCCACAGCGGGGACGACCGCATCGTCGAACTGGTCACCGAGGCCGGGGACCGCGCCGTCCTGGTCGTCACCGCGGACCGTGAGTTGCGCCGCCGCGTGACGGAACTGGGCGCCCGGGTCACCGGCCCGCGCACGGTGCGCGACAGGGAGCCGCCGGCGGACCGCGGCTAGCACCGGCGTCCCCCGCACCGCGCGCACTTCCGGCGGCCACCGGTCCGGCCATCAGGCCTCCGGACGCATCCATGGCCCGGCAAGGGGAAGAAACGGGTACTTTATTGGCCAAAGTGACGTCAGTTGCCGTACTGGCGCAACGTGCTGCTCCGTGGAGCCGACATGGCTTCGGCCACTGCCGCACGAACACCGCCCGTTCGCCCCGGGGTGTCGCACCGGCTCCCCCGCCCTGACGACCACCGCCGAGAGGACGGAGGCGACACGCTCGTATGGCCACTGCCCACTGGCTCTTCGGCGACCAGCTCGGACCCCACTTCCTCACCGCCGGCGCCGAAGGGCCCGCCCGTGACGCGCCGGTGGTGATGATCGAGGCCCGTTCCGTCTTCCGCCGGCGGCGATTCCACCGCGCGAAAGCCCATCTGATCCTGTCCGCGATGCGGCACCGGGCCGCCGAACTCGGCGACCGGGTGCGATACATCCGCTGCGACACCTATCGGGAGGGGCTGCTCGCGGCCGTCGGCGAAGGTCCTGTGACGGTGCACCACCCCACCTCTCACGCGGCCCTGCGTCTGGTCCGGTCCCTCGACGCCGTCACCGTCCTGCCCGCTCGTGGTTTCCTCCTGCCGCACGCGGACTTCCGCGCCTGGGCCGACGGTCACGAGGGCCGGAGCCTGCGTCAGGAGGACTTCTACCGCTGGGTGAGGCGCGGCCGTCACCTGTTGATGGACGGTGACGCTCCCGCGGGCGGACGCTGGAATCACGACCACGACAACCGCGAGCCCCCGCCCAGGGGCGCGCGGACCCTCGGTGCACCGGCGCCGTACCGGCCTCGGGAGAACACCGTCGACGAGGAGGTGCGGCACGACCTGGACCGCTGGGAACGCGACGGCCTGGTGGCCTTCGTCGGGCGGGACGGCCCCCGGCGGTTCCCGGCCTCCCGGCGTGAGGCACTGGCCGCACTGCGGCGGTTCCTCGAGCACCGGCTCGCCGGCTTCGGGCCCCACGAGGACGCGATGCTGGACGCCGACCCCGTGATGAGCCACAGTCTGCTGTCGTCGTCGCTCAACCTCGGCCTGCTGCACCCCGCCGAGTGCGTCGAGGGCGCCGAGGACGCCTGGAGGTCCGGGCGGGCACCCATCAACAGTGTGGAGGGGTTCGTCCGGCAGCTCGCCGGGTGGCGCGAGTACGTCTGGCAGCTCTACTGGTACTTCGGCGACGACTACCGCCGCAGCAACGCCCTGCACCACCACGCGCCACTGCCCGACTGGTTCCTCGAACTGGACGCCGACGCGGTGACCGCACGATGTCTGGCCACGACGCTGGCCCAGGTGCGCGACACCGGCTGGACGCACCACATCCCCCGGCTGATGCTGCTCGGAAGCCACGCCCTCCAGCGCGGTTTCGACCCGCGGGCGGTGACGGACTGGTTCCACCGCAGCTTCGTCGACGGCTACGACTGGGTGATGCTGCCCAACGTCGTCGGGATGTCCCAGTACGCCGACGGCGGGCGGATGACCACCAAGCCGTACACCTCCGCGGGCGCCTATGTGAACCGGATGAGCGACCTGTGCTGCGGCTGCGCCTACCGGCCGACGGAGCGTGTGGGTGAGCGGGCCTGTCCTTACACGGCCGGGTACTGGGCCTTCCTGCACCGGCACCGGTCCCGGCTGGCGGGCAACGGGCGGATGACACAGGCGCTCCGGGGCCTGGACCGCCTCGGCGACCTCGACGAACTCCTGCACCAGGAACGGGATCGCGGCCAGGACCCACCCTGACGGAACCCCGCGGTCCGCCGTCCCGGCCCGCACCCGTCCACCCGTCCTGCGGGCCCGTCGTCACACGGCGCCCTCACCGTCCCGCCGGCTGCTTCTCCCGCCGGTCGGCGAGAACGCTGTGCGAGCGGCCGTAGAGGAAGTAGATGAGGAAGCCGACGACCAGCCAGACGGCGAACCGCAGCCAGGTCTCCGCGGGCAGGTTCAGCATCAGCCACAGCGAGGCGCACACCGACAGGATCGGCACCACGGGGACGAACGGGGTACGGAAGGCCCGGGGCAGGTCGGGACGGGTCCTGCGCAGGACGACCACGCCGACGGCCACCACGATGAAGGCGAAGAGCGTGCCGATGTTCACCAGTTCGGCGAGTTCGCTGAGGCTGGTGAAGCCTGCGACGACGGCGATGACCACACCGAGCAGGACGGTCGGCCGGTGCGGGGTCTTGAACCGGGGATGGACGTGCGAGAAGAAGCGGGGCAGCAGCCCGTCCCTGCTCATCGCGAAGAAGACCCGGGTCTGGCCGAGCAGCAGGATCATGCAGACGGTGGTCAGGCCGACGGCGGCGCCGAAGCTGATCACACCCGCGAACCAGGGATGCCCGATGGCCTTGAAGGCGTCGGCGAGCGGGGCGTCCACGGACAGCCTGCTGTAGTGCTGCATTCCCGTCACGACGATGGACACCCCCACGTACAGCACCGTGCAGATCAGGAGGGAGCCGAGGATGCCGCGCGGCATGTCGCGCTGCGGGTTCCTCGTCTCCTCGGCCGTGGTCGCCACGATGTCGAAGCCGATGAAGGCGAAGAAGACCACGGACGCCGCGGTGAAGATGCCCATCACACCGAAGTTGGAGGGCGCCCAGCCGAACATCAGCTGGATCAGTGGCGCGTGCAGGGAGCCGGCCGCCTCCACCGGCTCCGCCTTCGGGACGAACGGCTTGTAGTTGGAGCCGGTGACGAAGAAGGCACCCGCCACGATCACGATCAGCACCACGACGACCTTGATGGCGACCACCAACTGGGTCACCCGGGCCGAGAGCTTCACACCGACCACGAGGATGGCGGTGAGCACCAGGATCAGCGCGGCGGCCAGGATGTCGAAGCCGAAGCCGTGCGCCCCGTCCCGGCCGCCGAGATAGTCGGGCAGGTGCCAGCCCGCGTTGTCCAGCAGGGAGCGGATGTACCCGGACCAGCCGACGGCGACGACCGCCGTGCCCAGCGTGAACTCCAGGACCAGGTCCCAGCCGATGATCCAGGCCGGCAGTTCGCCGAGTGTCGCGTACGAGAACGTGTACGCGGAACCCGCGACGGGGACCGTCGAGGCGAACTCCGCGTAGCAGAGCGCGGCGAGCGCGCAGACCACACCGGCGACCACGAAGGCCAGGGAGACGGCCGGCCCCGCGTTCTCCTTGGCGACCTTTCCGGTCAGCACGAAGATGCCGGTGCCGATGACGACACCGACGCCGAACACGGTCAGATCCAGGGCGGAGAGGGTCTTCTTGAGCGCGTGATCGGGTTGCTCCGTGTCCCGGATCGACTGCTCGACGTTCTTCGTCCGGAAGAGGGTGCGACTCACGGCTTACCTCCCGCGCTCGGCGTCCTCGACATGATCGAGAGGGGGCGTAAGTGCGTATGCCCCGGCGTGCGGGAGTTCACGCTGACGGGCCGGCTTCGCCACCGTAAAGGATCCGAAGCCGGCCCGGGCGGACCATGCGGTCGCGTCAGTCGCGCGCCGTCTCGACCGGGTCCGCGGCCTGCGCGGCACCCGGGCGGTCGAAGCGCCCACCGTCGAGTTTGGCGACGACCCCGGTGACCTGACGGGCGATGTCCGGCGCGGTCAGGCCGATCTCCGCCAGGACCTCCTTGCGGGAGGCGTGGTCGAGGAAGCGCGGCGGGATGCCGAAGTCGCGCAGCGGCACATCGACTCCGCCGTCGCGCAGGGCCTGCGCGATCGCCGAACCGACACCGCCGACGCGCGAGTTGTCCTCGACGGTGACGACCACGCGGTGCCGCTCGGCGAGCGGGACCAGCGCCTCGTCGACGGGCTTGACCCAGCGCGGGTCGACGACCGTGGTGGAGATGCCCTGCTTGTCGAGGAGGTCCGCGATCTCCAGGCACATGGGCGCGAGCGCACCGACGGAGACCAGCAGCACGTCCGGCACGGGCACGTCCGCCTTGCGCAGGACGTCCATGCCGCCGACCGTGCCGACCGCCGGTACGGCCGGTCCGACGACGCCCTTGGAGTAGCGCAGCACGGTGGGCGCGTCGTCGACGTCGACCGCCTCACGCAGCTGGGCGCGCAGCTGCTCGGCGTCGCGCGGCGCGGCGATCCTCAGGCCCGGGACGACCTGGAGCATCGACATGTCCCACATGCCGTTGTGCGAGGCGCCGTCGTCGCCGGTGACACCGGCGCGGTCCAGCACGAACGTCACACCGCACTTGTGCAGGGCGACGTCCATGAGGACCTGGTCGAAGGCGCGGTTGAGGAAGGTCGCGTACACGGCGAAGACCGGGTGCAGTCCACCGGTGGCGAGGCCTGCGGCGGAGACCGCGCCGTGCTGCTCGGCGATACCGACGTCGTAGATCCGGTTCGGGAAGGCGTCCGCGAACTTCTTCAGGCCCACGGGATGGAGCATCGCCGCGGTGATGGCGACGATGTCGTCGCGCTCGCGGCCGAGCCTGACCATCTCGTCGCCGAAGACGGAGGTCCAGCTGGCCGCCGCCGCCTTGATGGGCAGACCGGTGTCGGGGTGGATGGGCCCGATGCCGTGGAAGCGGTCGGCCTCGTCCTGCTCGGCGGGCTTGTAGCCGCGGCCCTTCTCGGTGAGGCAGTGCACGATGACCGGGCCGCCGAACCGCTTGGCACGGGCCAGCGCGGACTCCAGCGCCTCGATGTTGTGGCCGTCGATCGGACCGACGTACTTCAGACCCAGGTCCTCGAACATGCCCTGCGGCGCGATGAAGTCCTTCAGGCCCTTCTTGGCGCCGTGCAGCGTCTCGTAGAGGGGCTTGCCGACGACGGGTGTGCGCTCCAGCACCTCCCGGGTGCGGGCGAGGAACTTCTCGTAGCCGTCGGTGATGCGCAGGGTGGCCAGGTGGTTGGCGAGACCGCCGATCGTCGGGGAGTACGAGCGCTCGTTGTCGTTCACGACGATGACCAGCGGGCGGTCCTTGGCGTCCGCGATGTTGTTGAGCGCCTCCCAGGCCATACCGCCGGTGAGGGCACCGTCGCCGATGACGGCGACGACGTGGCTGTCGCGCTGCAGCAGGTCGTTGGCCTTGGCGAGGCCGTCGGCCCAGCCGAGGACCGTCGAGGCGTGCGAGTTCTCGATGACGTCGTGGTCGGACTCGGCGCGCGAGGGGTAGCCGGACAGGCCGCCCTTGGCGCGCAGCTTCGAGAAGTCCTGACGGCCGGTGAGCAGCTTGTGGACGTAACCCTGGTGGCCGGTGTCGAAGAGGACCCTGTCCTTGGGTGAGTCGAAGACGCGGTGCAGCGCGATGGTGAGCTCGACCACACCGAGGTTGGGGCCGAGGTGGCCGCCGGTCTTGGAGACGGCGTCGACGAGGAAGGTCCGGATCTCCTCTGCAAGCTGGTCCAGCTCTTCCAGGCTGAGCCGGTCCAGATCGCGCGGTCCCCTGATGCGGGTCAGCAGCGGCACCCGTGCCTCCTTGCAGTAGAGCTGTGACGAGCGAGCTTTCGCCGGGCCCGTCGAGTCTAATCTTCCGCCTGTGCGGATCACCGGCGGCCCCGGCCTTCCTTGCCACACATTCGGCCGCACACGACCGTGCCCGGCACCGTGGTCGGTGCCGGGCACGGTTCGCGACGGAGCCGGGGCGTCAGGCGCGGCCGGCCGTCTTCTGCGTCTTGCGCGTGATGGCGTCGATGACGACGGTCGCCAGCAGAACACCACCGGTGATCATGTACTGGACCGGCGAGGCGATGCCCTCGAGGGCGAGGCCGTACTGGATCGAGACGATGACCAGCACACCGAGGAGCGCGTTCCACGTGCGCCCGCGGCCACCGAACAGCGAGGTACCACCGATCACCGCGGCGGCGATCGCGTTCATCAGCAGGTCACCGGCACCGGCGCCCTGGTTGGCGGAGGCGATCTTCGAGGCGATGAACAGACCGCCGATCGCGGCGAAGGTGCCCGAGATCGCGAAGACCGAGATCCGGACCATCTCCACGTTGATACCGGCACGCCGGGAGGCCTCGACGCTGCCACCGAGGGCGAAGATCATCCGACCGTAGCGGGTACGGCGCAGGACGAAGTCCGTGATCAGCAGCACGGCGACGAAGATCACGACCGCCAGCGGCAGGCCCTTGTACTGGTTGTAGACGGCCGCCACGACGAACGAGAGGACCGCCAGCAGCACCGTGCGCAGGATGGTCTCGCTCAGCGGGCGGGACGGCACGCCGGCGGCCTCACGGCGACGGTTGCCGAAGAACGAGCTGAGGAAGTAGAGCACCGTCACCGCGAGGGCGAGCCCGTAGGCGGCGGCCACGTCGGTGAAGTAGTAGCTGGTCAGCTTGGCGACGAGGCCCTCGCTGTCCAGGTTGATGGTGCCGCTGTCGCCCAGGATCTGGAGCATGAAGCCGTTCCAGAACAGCAGACCGGCCAGCGTGACGGCGAACGCGGGCACGCCGATCTTCGCGAAGACGAAGCCGTGGATCGCACCGGCGACCGTGCCCGTCAGGATGGCCAGGACGAACGCCAGCCACGCCGACATGCCGTGGGTGACCGTCAGCACCGCGAAGGCGGCACCGGCGACACCACTGACCGAGCCGACCGACAGGTCGATCTCGCCGAGCAGCAGCACGAAGACGATACCGACGGCGATCATGCCCGTACCGACCATGGCGACGGAGATGTCGGAGAGGTTGCCCGCGGTCAGGAAGTTGGAGTTCAGGCTCTGGAAGATGATCCAGATGATCGCCAGACCGATGACGACCGGGATCGCGCCCAGGTCTCCGGCCTTGATCTTGCGCTTGAACTCGGTGATGTAGCCCTTGAATCCCTGTTCGCGCACCAGCAGTCGGGGGTCGACGGCGGTGACGGCCTGGGGGGCCGCGTCCGGGTTCTCCACGACGTGGTCCTCGGGAGACGCGGAGGTCTTGTCGATGCTCACTTCTTGATCTCCCCAGTGCTGCGCGCCGCACGACGGGTCACGGCGTTGTCCGTGGCACCGGTGATGGCGGAGATGATCTCTTCCTGCGAGGTCGTCTTGACCTCGAAGACGCCGTTGTTGCGCCCCAGACGCAGCACCGCCACCTTGTCGGCGACAGCCTTCACGTCGGCCATGTTGTGGCTGATGAGGATCACGGCGAGACCGCGCTCACGCAGTCGCTCGACCAGGTCGAGGACCTGGGCGGTCTGCTCGACGCCGAGGGCGGCGGTGGGCTCGTCGAGGATGACGAGCTTCGGCTCACCGAGCATCGAACGGGCGATGGCCACCGTCTGGCGCTGGCCGCCGGAGAGCGAGGCGATCGGGATACGGACGCTGGGGATACGGATCGACAGCGTGGTCAGCAGCTCGCGCGAGCGGCGTTCCATCTCGACCTCGTCCAGGATGCCGTACCGGCGAACCTCCCGGCCCAGGTACAGGTTGCCGACGACGTCGATGTTGTCGGCAAGCGCGAGGTCCTGGTACACCGTCGCGATGCCCAGGCTCTGGGCGTCGTGCGGCCTGTTGATCGTTACGGACTTGCCTTCCCATTCGATGACACCTTCATCGATGGGGTGCACGCCGGCGATCGTCTTGACCAGCGTGGACTTTCCGGCGCCGTTGTCGCCCACCAGGGCGACCACCTCACCGGCGTGGACCTCAAGCTCTACGTCGGTGAGCGCCTGAACGGCACCGAACCGCTTGGAGACCCCGCGCAACGCCAGCACGGGCGTAGCGGACACGTGAATCATCTCCTTCGCCGCCTGACCCGGCGGGAGGTTGTGCAGAAGTTTGTGGGGAATGTTCCGTCCGGCGCCCCGCAACGAGCTTGCGGGGCTGGTGAATGCGGGGCGCCGGAGGAGCCTTCGTCCGCCAGTCCTGAAGGGGAGTCAAGGGTTGTTTATTCCCCCGGAATCCCCCCGGGACCAGGACGGTCGGCCGGTTACTTCAGGCCGAGCTTGTCGCAGGCCGCCTTGTACTGGGCGGTGCAGATGTCCGCGACCGTGTAGACGCCGTCCTTGATGACGGTGTCGTTGATCTTGTCGGCGGTCAGCGACTGGACCGGGACGAGGACCGACGGGACCTGCTTGGTGGTCGGGCTGTCGACCTTGTCCTTGGCGATCGAGTCGAGCGTCTCACCCTGGGCGAGGGCGACGGCCATCTCGGCGGCGGCGTCGGCCTCGGGGGCGTACGGCTTGTAGACGCTCATGAACTGCTCACCGGCGACGATGCGCTGCACACCCGCGAGCTCCGCGTCCTGGCCGGTGACCGGGACCTTGATGCCGGCGGACTTCAGGGCGGTGATGATACCGCCGGCCATGCCGTCGTTGGCGGAGTAGACGCCGATGATGTTCTTCTTGCCGAGGGCGGAGATGGCGCCCTCCATGTTGGCGTTGGCGTTCTCCGGCTTCCAGTCCTTGGTGTCGTACTCCTTGCCGATGTTCACCTTGCCGTCGAGCACCTCGTGGGCGCCCTTCTTGAACTGCGCGGCGTTCGGGTCGGTGACGGAGCCGTTCATCATGACGATCTTGCCGGACTTGGCCTTGGAGCCGAGCGCGCTGAGGAGGGCCTCACCCTGCGTCTTGCCGACGGTCTCGTTGTCGAACGAGGTGTAGGCGCTGATCGGGCCCTGGGCCAGGCGGTCGTAGGCCACGACCGGGATACCGGCGTCCTTGGCCTTCTGGACCGAGTTCTTGATGGCCGCGGAGTCCACCGCGTCCACGATCAGCACGTTGACCTTGTTCGTGATCATCGTGTCGACCTGCTGGTTCTGCAGGCTGGCGTCCTGCTTGGCGTTGGCGTAGACGATCTCGCCCTTGCCGTTCGTGAGCTCCTTGACCTTCTTCTCGATCAAGGGGCGGTCGAACTTCTCGTAACGGGCGGTCTGGTTCTCGGGGAGAAGCAGACCCACCTTGATGGCGTCGCCCTTCTTGGCACTCGGGGACGACGAGGAGGAGTCGCCACCCGACTCCTTGGCGCTGCCACATGCGGCCAGCGCAACGGTCATGGCACCAGCAGCAACGGCGAAGGCCGCACGACGCATACGCGTGTTCACTTCAGAAACCTCCCTGACGAGGCCGCGTCGTTGCGGCCGAGGTGGCTGGAAGTCAACTCGGCCACACGTGCGACGTCAAGAAGTAAATCCTTAACGAGATGGCAACGGTGCCATCCGTTCTCTAAGTGAAGGCAGGGGTTGCCGCGGGAAGCGACCCGTCCAAAAGGGTCGAATCGCCCATCTCGCTGAGGGCCAGAGCGAGCGCCCCGAGCACCTCGGCACGGCCTCCGAGAGCGCCCGGCAACACCGAGAGCTGGCGTGCGGCGCTGGGGATCGCGTACCGCCCGACCGACTCCCTGATGGGCCCGAGAACCAGCTCACCGGCCTCGGCGAGATCGCCGCCGAGCACCACTCGGCTCGGGTTCAGCAGATTGCAGAGATTGGCGACTCCGCTGCCGATGTGACGCCCGACGTCGGCGATCACCCGGCGGCAGCCCGGATCGCCGTCGCGCGCCAGCCTGACCACGCCCTCCATGGTCAGATCGGTTCCGTGGCTCGGCTGGAGCAGGGGCAGCACATACCGCGCCGAAGCGAACGTCTCCAGGCACCCCCGGTTGCCGCAGCGGCAGACCGGCCCGGATTCGTCGAGGGTGATGTGGCCGATCTCACCAGCCGTGCCGCCGGGTCCGCGGTAGATCGTGCCGTCGATCACAAGACCGGCGCCGACACCGCTCGCGACCTTGATGTAGGCCAGGTCCTTGACCCCCCTGCCGCTACCCCAGACGAGCTCTCCGAGGGCGCCGAGGTTGGCGTCGTTGTCCACGTGCACCGGCACGCCGAGCCGCCCCCGCAGCTCCTCGGCGGGCTTGGCGCCGGTCCAGCCCGGCAGGATGGCGGTGGAGCCGAGCGTGCCCGACTCCACGTCGATGGGGCCCGGCACGCCGAGGCCCACTCCCGCGATCTTGGCCCGGTCCACCCCGGTCGCCTCGATCAGCCTGCTGACCAGCCGTTCCGCCCGGTCGAATCCCTGGTCGGCGGAGGCGTCCACATCGAGGGGCTCGGCCTCCTCGGCGAGCACCTGGTGGGCGAGGTTTCCGATCGCGACGCGCAAATGCGTGTGCCCGAAGTCGACGCCGATGACGATGCCGGCGTCACCGCTGAGGGAGACGCTGCGGGCCCTGCGGCCGCCCGACGACGTGGGCGTGACCTCGACGGTTCCGCCGTCCTTGAGTTCCCGAACGATGTTGGAGACCGTTGCCGCGGACAGACCCGTCGTCCTCGCGATCTCCGCCTGCGTGAGGGATCCTGCCAGCCGCACGGCACGCACGACCCGCTCCAGGTTGGCCCGGTGCAGCGATGACTGCGACCCCGGAGTCTCCACGACGACCTCCTGAGCACGGGGCCGCCTCGATGAGGCCCCGCCTATGTCCAACTAGTGAACTCTAAGCTGAGCCGTTCGGGTTGCCTCCCGTCAAGAGGTTGAACTACATCCGGGTCTGTGGACGCGCACGGATCCGATCCTCAAACACGCGTACGGATCTTCGGGGCACGCATGCCGACGCCGCCCCCGGGCGGGGGCGGCGTCGGCCGAGCGAAGGCCTCGGACTACTTCAGGGCGCCGGCCGTGAGGCCCTGCACCACCTGCCGCTGGAAGATGATGTAGGCCGCGAGCACGGGCAGCATGGCCATGACCAGACCGGCGAAGAGACCGGACCAGTCGCCCTTGTAGCCCTGACTCACGGCCAGCTGCACAAGCCCCTGGGTGAGGACGTGCTTGTCCGGGTCGGTGTTGAGCACCGTCGGCAGCATGTACTGGTTCCACTGCCCGAGGAAGTTGAAGATCCCCACACTGATCAGACCGGGTTTGGCCATCGGCAGCATGATCTGGAAAAAGGTCCGGCTGTGCGAGGCACCGTCCACGAACGCGGCTTCCGCGACCGAGGTCGGCAGGGTCCGGAAGAACGCGGTCAGGAAGAACACCGTGAACGGCAGGGAGTAGGCGATGTAGACCAGGATGAGCCCGTGAATCGTGTTCAGCAGTCCCATGTTGTTCACGACGTAGAACAGCGGGACCAGGGCCAGCATGATCGGGAAACTCATGCCGCCGATGAACAGGAAGTAGATGAAGCGGTTTCCCGGAAAATCGAATCTGGCCAGCACATACGCCGCCATCGAACCGAGCACCAGGGTGCCGATGAGCGAACCTCCCACCACAAGGACGGTGTTGAGGAAGTAGTCGCTCATGTTGGCGTCGGTCCAGGCCCGCGCCCAGTTGTCGAAATGCAGTTTGTCCGGCAGTGCCCAGGGCGAGCCGAAAATGGAGCTGTCGTCCTTGAAGGACGTCATCACCGCCCACAGCAGCGGCATGACCACCATGATCGCCCAGAGGACGAGGATCCCGTGCGAGAAGGCATTGAGGACGGTTCCCTCCTTCTTCTCCTTGGGCGCCTTCCCGGGCGAAGTGCCGATCTCGGCGACGGGAAGACCGGACTCGGCCGGCACGGGGGCGGAGGTGTCAGTCGTCTTCATGTGATCAGAACTCCAGCCGCTCGCGTCGGCCCAGCCGCATCACGACGGCCGCGAAGGCGAGCGTGACGACGAGCAGGGCGACACCGATGGTCGTGGCGTATGCGGCCTGACCGTCCCGGAAGGCCTTCTGGTAGACGTACAGGACCATGACCGTCGTCGAGTAGTCGGGACCGCCCGGTCCCGTGGTCATGATCTGTACGACCGCGAACGACTCGGCGCCGAGGGCGAGGATGCCCATGTACACCCAGCCGGACTGCACGGTGTCCCAGAGCAGCGGCAGGGTGATCCGGAAGAACGTGGCGATCCGGTCGGCGCCGTCCAGCAGCGCGGCCTCGTACAGATCCGTCGGTATCGACGCCATACCCGCGGAGAACAGCACCACGAAGAAGCCGACCGTCGACCAGACGAGCACCGCCATGACGCACCACAGGGCGAGACTCGGGTCGCCCAGCCACAGCGGTTGCAGGCTGTCGAGTCCGATCCCGCGCAGCAGCGAGTTGATCGCGCCGCTGTCCGGGTTGTACGCGAAGGCGAACAGCAAGGACACGATCGCGATCGACAGCACCTGCGGGAAGAAGTAGACGATCTTGTAGAACGACGAGCCGCGGACACCGGAGATCACCGGGCCGCCCCTCCGGCGCCGCCCGCCCACGTTGATCATGAAGGCGAAGAACAGCGCCAGGGCGAGCGTCACCAGCGGCAGCACCAAGGCGAACAGCAGGCTGTGCTGCAACGACTTCCAGAAGATCTCGTCATGGAGCATCCTCTTGTAGTTGTCGAAGCCCACCATCTTGAATTCGGGGCTCAGGCCGGTCCAGTCCGTGAACGAGTAGTAGATGGACTGGATGAACGGCCAGACGACGAAAAGCCCGTACAGCCCCAGGGGAACCGCCAGGAACCCCACGATGAACCGGTACTTGCCGTGCTGCATTGCTACCGACCCCGTTCTCTGGGCGGGTGTTGCCGCTGGTGACGGACCCTCACTGGTGCTTGTAGTGCTTGATCGACGAGTCCTTGGCCGCCTCGTCGGCGAAGCCCTGGATCTTCTGGATGGCCTCGGCGGGGGTGAGACGGCCGGCCATCATCTCGCCCAGGCCGGACACGCCGATCTTCTCCTTCTGCAGCTGCACGTACCAGTCCTGGAGGCGCGGGTTCACGACGTTGTCGCCGGCCTTCTCCAGCGCCGCGACACCGGACTTCAGACCCGGGGTGAGGGTGATGCCGTCGGTGCCACCGTTGTACGCGGTCAGGGACTTCACCTTGGCGGTGAAGTTCTTCGAGGAGGCCTCGCTGAGCATGATGCGCAACTGCTCCATGCCGCCCGCGGCGTTCTTCGCCTTGGCCGGGACGATGAAGGGCTCGCCGCCGGAGGCCCAGATGGTGCCGAACGGCATCTTGTCGGAGCTGTCGAGGCCGGTGGGGGCGGAGACCGCGAGGTTGAAGTCGCTGGGGATCACGTTCGCGGACTCGTTCTCGACCCAGGAGCCGTTCGGGATGAACAGCGCCTTGCCCTTGGCCCAGGCGGTCTGCGACTGGATGTGGTCGAGGCCGGGCGTCCCCTTGAGGACGTAACCCTTCTTGTAGAGCTCGTAGTAGGCCTCGAAGCAGGCCTTGACCGCCGGGTGCTTCCAGGCGTTGGGCTCCAGGTTGTCGATGGCGTCCAGGACCTCGCGGCCACCGACCTTGCCGATCATCGGGTACAGCGAGAAGGGGAGGTAGTACGGGTACTTGCCCGCGTACGTCCAGCCCGCCATGCCCTTCTTCTTGGCCTTCTCGCAGACCTTGAGCATCGCGTCCCAGGTCTCCGGGTACTGCTCGTCGAGCGAGTCGAGGGCCTTCTGCGAGTACCAGACGCCGTACACCGTGTAGGCGTAGTACAGGATCCAGACCGGCTTGCCGTCGAACTGGCCCATTTCCACGATGCCCGGACGCAGGGTGTCGCGGACCTTCTTGGAGGGGTCGTCGTACGACGCGGCGTCCAGCAGCGGGGTCAGGTCGGCGAGCTGGCTCTTGCCGACGAGGACGCCCATGTCCATCTGCTCGGCGCCGGAGTTGTCGATGAGGTCGGGCGGCGTGCCCTGGTTGAAGCGGGGCTGCAGGGTGGACTGGATCTTCTGGGTGGCGGAAAACTTGACCTTGGCCTTCGGGAAGTCCTTCTCGTAGATCTTGACCGCGTCCTCGGCGTACTCCTTGCCGAAGCCGCCGTCGAACAACACGAATTCCATCTGTGCCGTGTCATTGACGGCGAGCGGGTTCTTCGCGGTCTTCTTGCCCGATTTGGCCTTCCCCTGATCGTCGCCGCCGCCACTGGCGCAGGCGGAAAGGAAGCTCATCGCGGGGACGGAGATCAGACCGAGCGCGGCGGACCGCCTGATCAGATCACGGCGTCCGACGCCTGCGGTGGTGGAGTTCTCGCCGGAAGTGGATCCCATGCTCAAGTCCTCGCCTTCTCCAGGACTCAGGCGGTGAACCGGATCCTTGCCGGCACCGCGGTGATGGTGAAGCTGGGGTCGTGCACGAGGGATTCTGTGGGGCGCACGGCAGTTGTTGATTCCCGAAACAGTTCGCCGCCTCCCATTCCCCCGGTCGTGCCTGCCCACAGCCGTCGGGCCGCAGAAGACGGCTGCTCCGGACGCCGACAGGTATAGTCCACTTCCCGCCAACTGGGCAAGATCGAATGCAAGGTTGACTCTTTGCTTTTCCGAGTTGAGACCTCTCGGAAATACGGGATGCCCGTGCGCTTCCAGAACGGCATATCCGCCGCATTGAGCCCGAATGCCACACTCAACACCTTGACATCACTGGCCACTTGGCCACCTACTGGTTCCTCGCGCAGCGGAGTAGACAACGTTGTCCAATTTCACAGCGCAGGGAGGGTGCTCGCGTATGCAGCACAGATCTCGGCAAAGATGGGCCCCGACGGCGGTCGTCGGGGCGGCCGCCCTGGCGTTGCTCGTAGGGGCACAGGGCGCCTCGGTGGCCCTGCCCGCCCGGGCGGGGAGCGCCGACCGGGAGTTCGCCTCGTCGTTCGAGACGGACGATCCGGCGCCGACATGGCTCAACACCGTCGACACGGCGGCGGACGGTTCGAAACGGGCGTCCGGCGTGGACGGTGCGTACGCGACGGGTATTCCGGGCAATGTCACCGATGAGGTCACCGATGTCCGGGCCAGCGCCGAGAACTCGGGCTCCGGTGAGGTCAAGGAGAACCTGATCGACGGCGAACCGAGCACCAAGTGGCTCACGTTCGCGCCGACGGGCTGGGTGGAGTTCGACTTCGAGGCCCCGGTCAAGGTGGTGACGTACGCGCTCACCTCGGCCAACGACGCCGCGGAACGGGACCCGGCGGACTGGACCCTTCAGGGCTCCACGGACGGCAAGGACTGGAAGACCCTGGACACCCGGACCGGCGTGTCCTTCGACGAGCGGTTCAGGACGACGTCGTTCGATCTCGCCGCACCGGCCGAGTACCAGCACTTCCGGCTCGACTTCACCAAGAACCACGGGGCCGACATCCTCCAGCTCGCCGATGTGCAGTTCTCCACGGGCGACACCACCGATCCCACGCCCAAGGACATGCGCACGCAGGTGGACCGCGGCCCGATCGGCTCCCCCACCGCCAAGGCGGGCATGGGCTTCACGGGCAGGCGCGCGCTGCGCTACGCGGGGACGCACACGGCGGACGGCCGTGGGTACTCGTACAACAAGGTCTTCGACGTGAACGTGGCCGTCCAGCGGGACACCCGGCTGTCCTACCGCATCTTCCCGTCGATGGCGGACGGGGACCGCGACTACGACGCCACGAACGTCTCCGTCGACCTGGCCTTCACCGACGGAACCCATCTGAGCGGCCTCGGCGCGCTCGACCAGCACGGCTTCCCGCTCACCCCCCAGGGGCAGGGCGCGGCCAAGGTCCTGTATGTGAACCAGTGGAACAACGTGGTCGCGCGGATCGGCTCGGTCGCGGCCGGCAAGACCGTGGACCGGATTCTGGTCGCCTACGACTCGCCCAAGGGACCGGCGAAGTTCCGGGGCTGGCTGGACGACGTCTCGCTGAAGACGGCCCCACCGGACAAGCCCAAGGCACATCTGTCCGACTACGCGCTGACGACCCGCGGCACCAACTCCAGCGGCGGCTTCTCCCGCGGCAACAACTTCCCCGCGACGGCCGTGCCGCACGGCTTCAATTTCTGGACGCCGGTGACCAACGCGGGCTCGCTGAGCTGGCTGTACGACTACGCCCGGGCCAACAACGACGACAATCTGCCCACCGTCGAGGCGTTCAGCGCGAGCCATGAGCCCAGCCCCTGGATGGGTGACCGGCAGACGTTCCAGGTGATGCCGTCGGCCGCGTCCGGTACGCCGGACACCGGCCGGGAGGCACGGGCGCTGGCGTTCCGGCACGAGAAGGAGACCGCGCGCCCGTACTACTACGGGGTGACCTTCGAGAACGGCCTGAAGGCGGAGATGACGCCGACGGACCACGCGGCCGTACTGCGGTTCACCTACCCCGGTGACGACGCGAGCGTGATCTTCGACAACGTGACCGAGCAGGCCGGGCTGACCCTGGACGAGGACAAGGGGATCGTCACCGGCTTCTCGGACGTGAAGTCCGGGCTGTCGACGGGTGCCACACGGCTTTTCGTATACGGCGTGTTCGACGCGCCCGTGACGGACGGCGCGTCCTCGGGGGTGAAGGGGTACCTGCGCTTCAAGCCGGGCGCCGACCACACGGTGACCCTCCGCCTGGCCACCTCTCTCATCAGCGTGGACCAGGCCAAGGACAATCTGGGCCAGGAGGTCCCCGACGGATCCTCGTTCGAGGACGTGAAGACACGCGCCCGGAAGGCCTGGGACGAACTGCTCGGCAAGGTCGAGGTCGAGGGGGCCACGACCGACCAGCTGACGACGCTGTACTCCTCGATGTACCGGCTGTACCTGTACCCCAACTCCGGTTTCGAGAAGGTGGGTTCGACCAATCAGTACGCGTCCCCCTTCTCCCCGATGACAGGTCAGGACACCCCCACCCACACCGGGGCGAAGATCGTCGACGGCAAGGTGTACGTCAACAACGGGTTCTGGGACACCTACCGGACGACATGGCCGGCGTACTCGTTCTTCACTCCGAAGCAGGCCGGTGAACTGGTCGACGGATTCGTGCAGCAGTACAAGGACGGCGGCTGGACCTCGCGGTGGTCCTCGCCCGGCTACGCGGACCTGATGACGGGCACCTCCTCGGACGTGGCGTTCGCGGACGCCTACGTGAAGGGCGTGAACTTCGACGCGGAGGCTGCCTACGACGCGGCGGTGAAGAACGCCACGGTCACGCCTCCGTCGTCCGGGGTGGGCCGAAAGGGCATGGCGACCTCGCCGTTCCTCGGCTACACGAGCACCGCCACCGGTGAGGGCCTGTCGTGGGCGATGGAGGGCTACGTCAACGACTACGGCATCGCGAAGATGGGCCAGGCGCTCTACGAGAAGACCCACAAGAAGCGCTACAAGGAGGAGTCGGCGTACTTCCTCAACCGCGCCCAGGACTACGTCGACCTCTTCGACACGAAGGCCGGCTTCTTCCAGGGCCGTGACGCGCAGGGCGACTGGCGGGTGGACTCCGCGAAGTACGACCCGCGGGTGTGGGGCTACGACTACACGGAGACGAACGGCTGGGGCTACGCCTTCACGGCGCCGCAGGACAGCCGGGGCCTGGCGAACCTGTACGGCGGCCGTGCGGGGCTGGCGGACAAGCTCGACGAGTACTTCGCGACGCCCGAGACGGCGTCACCGGAGTTCGTGGGCTCCTACGGCGGTGTCATCCACGAGATGACGGAGGCGCGCGACGTCCGGATGGGCATGTACGGGCACTCCAACCAGGTCGCCCACCACGTGATCTACATGTACGACGCGGCGGGCGAACCATGGAAGGCGCAGGCGAAGGCCCGTGAGGTGCTCTCCCGCCTGTACACCGGCAGCGAGATCGGCCAGGGGTACCACGGCGACGAGGACAACGGCGAGCAGTCGGCCTGGTACGTGTTCTCGGCGCTGGGCTTCTACCCGCTGGTGATGGGCAGCGGCGAGTACGCCATCGGGTCGCCGCTGTTCACCAGGGCGACGGTGCACCTGGAGAACGGCAAGGACCTGGTGATCAGGGCGCCGAAGAACAGCAGCCGCAATGTGTACGTCCAGGGCGTGAAGGTGAACGGCAAGGCGTGGACGTCGACGTCGCTGCCGCACAGCCTGCTGGCCAAGGGCGGGGTGCTGGACTTCGACATGGGTGCCCGGCCCTCTTCCTGGGGCACCGGGAAGACGGCGGCGCCGGTGTCGATCACCCAGGACGACAAGGTCCCCTCGCCCCGTGCCGACGTGATCAAGGGTGACGGAGCGCTCTTCGACAACACCTCGGCGACGGAGGGCGCCGTGACGAGCGTGGACCTGCCCGTCGCGGAGTCCGCCAGGGCGGTGCAGTACACCCTGACGTCCCCGGCGGACCACACGAAGGCGCCCACGGGCTGGACCCTTCAGGCGTCCAGGGACGGCACGCAGTGGACGACGCTCGACCGGCGCTCGGGCGAATCCTTCGCATGGGACCGGCAGACGAGGGCGTTCTCGATCCCGGACACCGGCTCCTACACGCACTACCGCCTGGTCCTGAGCGGTCAGGCGGCCCTGGCGGAGGTGGAGTTGCTGGCCTGACGGCCTGACCCGCCGCACACGGGACAGGGCGGGCGCGGAGTTTCCTCCGCGCCCGCCCTTCTGCGCCCCGCCCGTGCGCGGACGGGTGCCGCCGAATCAGCCTTGCGGGTGAACAGCCTTGACATCGTTGTCCATTGGGGCGGTACAGTCATGTACAGACCAGTCGGACAACGTTGTCGCCATCAGGGCGCACACCAGCCACGCATCACCTGGTCCGGCTCCCTCCCCCGGGCCGGCCCGGCTCGCGGACCGGGTGGCTCACACACCGGCCACCCGGTCCGCCCGGAGTGCCCCACCGCGCCTGTCGCGCGGGCGTACCCGACGTGCGGTCGCGGAAGCCTCGTCAACTCCTGACGGGCCGCTCCCTCGTGCGCGACGCGGACGCGGTCACCCCATCCACCCCTCGCCCTGCGTCCGGACGACGGTGCGACGGCAACCCGAGTCCGGTCCGAAGCCGCCCGGCGTCACTCGTGGGAGCGGTGTTCGCCGCTCCAGGGGGCGCACAGGGCAACCGGAGTGCTCCCCTGGTCATCTACCTGTACGAGCGCGGTGAACTGGGAGAGGGCAAGCTGTGCACGGTTCCGCTACGGACGGTGGCCGCAGAGCGGGCACCGCCGCTTCCTGGTGGGCGGCCGCGGTGGCGAACCTCCTGATCGGACTTGCCGCCATCCTCCCGGGCGTGTGCCTGCGGTGGCTGCTGACCAGATACGCGCTGATCTCCTGCACCGACGGGTTCGGCTGCGTCAAGGTTTCGCCGGACCAGGCGGTCGGGATGACGCTGGGCGCGGTGCTGGGCGGCGCCTTCGTCCTCGGCATGATCCTGGTGGTGGACGTCCTGAAGCCGTCGCAGGAG